>Ga0194060_10000882_pt1 | contig 21876 bp, 26 predicted proteins | sample SepL225m_MetaG_FD_163427 | JGI IMG/M metagenome (GOLD analysis project Ga0194060, IMG submission 163427) | Anoxic zone freshwater microbial communities from boreal shield lake in IISD Experimental Lakes Area, Ontario, Canada - Sep2016-L222-5m | ecosystem: Environmental > Aquatic > Freshwater >... | reverse complement strand
CGCGCGCCCTGGGTCAGCCGGATGTCGTGTGGGTCGGACGCGATGAGTACGGCCGTGGCTCGGACGACGCGGACATTCTCAACTCCCCGATCCCGCCGCCGCCTGTCTTCTCGCCGGAGATGAGTATCGTCGAGACGCAGGGCGCGGCACTGGTGCGCAAGGCACCGCTGCCGCTGCGCGAAGACTACGGATGGCACTCGCAAATTCAGAAACTCATTAACGCCGACGCCGAACGCGCGCGCAAACAGGCTGCGTCCCCTTATCCGTCAAGCTGGGACGCGCCGATCTTTAGCGGCACGTTTGAAAGGCGGCGCCTGAAGATTCTCAACGCGCTGTTCACGTGTTTGACGCGCTCGGGCATGAAGCCGGAGCTGCGAGGGAAAGAGGGGCGAGAACTTTCGGTGACCGTGGGCGGCACCCACGTCTCATTCGCGCTCGACTCGATCAACGCCACCAAGCAGCTCGAGCGCGAGCGTCAGGGCTACGGTTTCATGGCCCGCGGCGACAAGGACAAGATGCGCCTGACAGTCTCGCGCTGGTGGAAAAGCGAAGCGCTTCTACCTTCGTGGCAGGACGAGCCTCGCGCGCCGCTCGAACGCCGCCTGCGCGAAATCGCCGCCGCGCTGATAGTGTTCGCGGAGCAGACCCTGCGTGACGCCGCTTTGTCATCGCACACCTATCGTATTCAGAGGAAAGCCGAACTTGAAGAGGCCCGCCGCAAGCGAGAGGCGGAGGAGGAGCGCCGCCGACGCGAGCACCAGGCCAAGCTTGAACAGGCGCGGGTGGATCATCTGCTGGGGCAGGCGCGGGCGCTGGAGCAGGCGCAGCAGATCCGCGCCTATGTCCGCGCAGTCCAGGCACGCGGCTCCGAAGCCGGTGCGCCGGGCGACCTTCAGGCATGGTCGGTCTGGGCTCTCGCGCAGGCCGACCGTATCGACCCCATCACCTCGGACATATGGAAGGACCGCCCCGCCGAACAACCGACGCCCTCGTGAGATCAGCATTTATGAAGGGACCGTGACCTCACGAAACCTTGGCGAACCTCTCAATAACAGGCCATTTACGCCGCTTCTCGAATCAACCAGTTGCGGAAATCGTCCAGTGCGGCGAGCCAATCCTCTCAGGTCCATTCCGGAGACATGGGTTACACCCTATTCCGGAGACATGGGTCACAGTTTCGAGCCGAACGGATCATCGATCGGTTCGAGGCGGCACGTCTCATCGTCGAAGTACCCCAAGTCGTAGTCCATAAAGGTGACGAGCCACATGTGGTCGTCCGTCTGTTTGACGCCGACCTTCTGGCCGACAAACACCTGGCTCACGTTGACCTTGCGGCGCTGGTAGCAGATGCGCCCGCAGGTGGTGATCACGGCGGTCCAGTCGTGGCGCGGATACTCGAGTGCGTCGAAGGCCTGATAGGCGCGAGTTGACGGCTGGTAGCGGCTGGCCGGCGTCGCCATGTCGAGTGCCTGGTGCGGCCGCTCGTGATTGAACTGGTGCACGAAGGCATCAAAGCAGGCCTGCTGTTGGAGGACATTTGAGCCGCTGTCCGGCTCGTGCTTGTTGTCCCGAGGCGGGAACGGACCGGGGCCGTCGTAGTCGCCGTCCTGGATGGCGCGGACGTGCGCCAATCGCGAATGGGTCGCGTGGGGCCTCGTTATCAGGGCACGCTTCGCCGAGCGTCGGAGGGCCCGTCGCTTGGGATGGGCCGTGACGGCGACGTGCCCGTGAATCGTCTTGACCAAACGCAAAGTGTCATACAAAATGTCATACATGGGAAATGTGACCATCTCGATCCGCGAGCTCCAGCAGAACCTCAAGCGCGTCATGGCGCGCGTCGAGCGCGGCCAGGTGATCGAGGTCACACGGCGACGGAGGCCGATCGCGCGGCTAGCGCCGCTGAGGTCTGCGGGCCCCCTGTCTCCGTGGCCCGATCTCGACGAGCGTGCTCATGCCGTGTTTGGTGACCGCATCGTGAAGCCGGGCCCCTCGGCGATCGTCATTCAGAATCGTGGCGACCGGTGACCACGTACGTTGACTCGAGCGTGCTCGTGGCGGTCTACGTGCCCGAGCGCTTCTCGAAGGCAGCCCGCCGGGTGGTGCGCGCGGCCGCGCAGGTACCCTTCACTCAACTTCACGAGCTCGAGGTCCGCAACGCGTTTGAGCTGTTAGTGGGGCGCAGGCTCATCACCAGGGAAGAGTGCGGGACGATCCAGACACAGTTGGATGGCGACCTCGAAAGCCAGCGGCTTGCGCGAGTGTCTCTGGATCTGGATGGCGTCTTCACGAGCGCAAGTGAGCTGTCGCGAACCTATACGACCAGGCATCTCACTCGGAGCTTGGATTTGTTGCATGTGGCGGCCGCTCAGGCGATCAGGTGTGCGACGTTTGTGTCGGCCGACGACCGTCAGCTTGCGGCGGCGAAAGCCGCCGGCTTCAAGGTCGTGGATATCAAGCCTCGCGCTCGAAGTGAGAAATCGTGACCGGATGTGGCGTTCTTCTTGCCCTTTGGGTGCACCAAAGAGCCGCAAACGGCTGCAAACGCCAGCACCAAGCGAAGCTCGCAAATCGGCCCGTTCACCGAGTGGTCGCGTGCGATCCGGCGACGTCAGGCACACAGCGGCAAAGTGCGCCTCACGCTTCCTTTTCCGCCTGTTAACCGGAGGGTTCCTGGTTCGAATCCAGGCTGAGGAGCCAAATTCCTTAAGCGGCGTCCTGCGAGTGCGATCCGAGTATCCGTGCCCACTTCGACCGCCTGCTATAGGAAGCCGTCCATCCCGTCGGCGGCGACAACGGCATAGCTGTCACCCACCAGACAGTTCGCCACTTTCTGTATCTTCACACGGTATCGTCACCGGCAGTCCAGCGAGAACCCGCCTGCGGATATCGTGATGGCGAAGACGCCAGACCCCGACTGCTCATACGAGCAGGGCAAGCGACACTGCTGGATAGTGGGTGTGAATCACGAGCACCCTGACGGACCGCCGGAACGATACGCAGGTCTTCGACGCGAAGATCTATCGGGCCCTCACGACATATCAGTTCAGCGATCGGGTCCTGGCCCGCAACGTCTCGGAGTGGGCGCGCCGCTCAGAAAGTAGACCAATCGCCGCTCGGAAAGTAGACCACCTGAGGGCCTGATGGCGGACTTGCCGGATCGAGCGATCCGGGGTTCGCTGAAGGGATGCTCAGGATGGATCACGTGCATGTTGTCCGACACAAGGTGTTGGTGGAGGGGCGGTCGCAGCGGGCGGTCGCCCGCGAGTTGGGGTTGGCGCGCGTCACGGTCCGCAAGTACCTGGAGCAGGCGGCCCCCACGCGGAAGGTGGAGGCCGGGCCCCGGGCCCGGCCGGTGTGGGACGCGGTCGGCAAGCGGGTGCAGACCCTGCTGGCCGAGTCGAAGCAGTGGACTGGGGGCAAGCAGCGGCTGACCGCCACGCGCCTGCACGGGCTGCTGGTCGCGGAGGGGCTCGGCGTCGGGGTGACCGTCGTCAAGGAGGCGGTCGCCGAATGGAAGCGCGCGCGCCGCGAGGTGTTCGTGCCGCTGACCTACCGGCCCGGCGATCTGGCCGAGGTCGACTTCTTCGAGGTGCTGGTCGACGTCAATGGGACGCGCCGGAAGGCGTGGCTCTTCCTGATGCGCCTGATGTACTCGGGCCGCGACTTCGCGTGGATCTACGAGCGTCAGGATCAAATCAGCTTTCTGGATGGGCACGTCCGCGCGTTTGCGCATTTTGACGGGGTCCCGGCCCGCGTCGCGTACGACAATCTGCGGGCCGCGGTGGTCCGGATCTTGGTCGGGGGCGCCCGGACGCTGACGCCGCGCTTCACGGCGCTCGCCTCGCACTACCTGCTGGAAGCCTGTTTCTGTCGGCCCGGCGAGGGCCACGATAAGGGGGGCGTCGAGTCGCGCGGCAAGGCCGTGCGGCAGCAAGCGCTCGTGCCGATTCCGGTCGGCGCGACGCTCGCGGTGATCAACACGGCCCTGCTGGCGCAGATGGACGCGCGCCTCGACACCACGCGGGACGCGGCCGGCCAGACGATTGGGGCTCGCTTCACCGAGGAGCAGCGCCAGTGCCGCCCCGTCCCGGGGCCGTTCGCGTCGGAAGCCACGACGTGGGTCACGGTGTCACCGCGCGCCTTGGTCCGGCTGGAGGGCGCGTACTACTCGGTCCCCTGTCGGTGGGCGGGGCTCGACCTCGTCATCCACGTCGGCGCGACGACGGTGACGATCGTCGGGCGCGAGGGGACGCGGATTCGCCACCCCCGTCTGCGCTTCGGCCAGCGCTCGATTGACTACCGGCACTACCTGTCCGAGCTGGCGCGCAAGCCGCAGGCGGTGCGCCAGGTGCTGCCGGATCTGCTCCGCGACCTCGGCGCCCCGTTTCCAGCGATCTGGGAGCAGCTGCACGCGGCGCACGGGCCGCGCGACGCCGCGCGGCTCTTCGCCAAGGTGCTCGGCCAGCTCGACACGCACGGCGCGGCGGTCGTCGTGCCGGCGCTGACCCTCGCGCTCGCCACCGGGACACCGCTCTTGCTGGCCTTGACGCCCACGCCGACGCGCGACTGCCTCGCGCTGGACGCGGTGCCGGCGCTCCTGCGCGACATCGAGGTCCCGAGCGGCTGTGCGGCGGACTACGACGGCTGGCTGGTCGAGGTGGGCGCATGAGCGCCCCCGCGATCGTCCGCGACCTCGTCATCGCCCATACGCGGGCCCTGAAGCTGCCGGGCGTGGCCCGCACCTTCGAAGGCCTCGCTCGGCAAGCCCGCGACAGCCATTGGCCCCACGAGGACTATCTGCACGAGGTCCTCAGCGCCGAGCAGGCGTCGCGGCACGAGTCGGTCATCCGTCAGCGGTTGCGCGAGGCGCGCTTCCCGGAGGTAAAGACGCTCGACACCTTCGACTTCGCCGTCGCCGACGGCGTCAACGCGACGCAGATTCACACCCTCGCCCGCGGCGAATGGGTCACGGCGCCGGAGAATCTCATTCTGGCCGGGCCGATCGGGACCGGGAAGACGCACCTCGCGATCGCGCTCGGCGTGGAAGCGACGAAACAGAAGCGACGCGTGCTCTTTACCCGCGCGGCGGACCTCGTCCGGCAGCTCCTCGAAGCCCGCGATGGCCGTGAGCTCACGCGGCTCCAGCAGCGCCTCCTGCGGGTCGAGGTCCTCATCGTCGACGAGCTCGGCTTTGTGCCCTTTGACCGCGTGGGCGGCGAGCTGCTCTTCAATCTGCTGACGGACCGCTACGAGCGCCGCGCCACCGTGGTGACGACCAATCTCGCCTTTGCCGAATGGGTCACCGTCTTCGCGGGCGACGAGAAGCTCACGACCGCGCTCCTGGATCGCCTCGCGCACCACGCCACCGTCATCACCACGAAAGGGAAGAGCTATCGCATGCGGAAGCGGCGGGGCCCAGACGGGCGGACATGACCCCGTCGAGACGGCCGCGCGCCCCTCGCAACCTGCCGCCCCGCGGTACTCGAGGGGCGCGCGCCGGCTCCGCCGGCTCGCGCTGCCTTACGACGACGACACGGAACAGATCAGAGAGCGGCCCCACCGGAAGAGCGGCTCGACGAGCGCAGAACGCGTAGAATGAACCGCCCTCAGGTGGCGTACTTTCTGAGCGGCGTACTGGTCTACTTTTCGAGCGGCGCGCCCATATCAGTTCAGCGATCGGGTCCTGGCCCGCAACGTCTCGGAGTTCAACAGCCTGGATAAGACCTGGGCGATCAACGTGCTGGCGACGTACCGCTCGAATGCCGGCACGGCGTTCTTCGCCGGGTACGACGATCACTGCCAGCAGGGAACGCACATCAGCGCGACGTTCTTCCCCGAACCGGGCTACTGGCGCACGAACCGGTCGGTCCTCACGAAGCTGCAGTACCTGTTCCGCTATTGAGAGAGACGGCCTCGTTCGAGCCCCGTCGTGAAAGTGCTTGACAGCGACGCGCATCGAAGTGGGGACGGCGTTGCCATTCCCATCGCCAGCGATGATGCCGCAGCGTTGGACATCGTCGCCGCCCTCGCGCGGGACGCCGGGTTCGCCCCCATGACCGTCGGCCCGCTGGCCCGCGGAAAGAGAGCTCGAGCCCGGCACGCCGCCGTACAACACCGGCATGGGCGGCCGGGAGTTGCGCAGCCGGCTGGAGTGATCGCGTTCGGAGGCGTCGTGGGAAACAGGGGGAAAGGATGTCGGGAACTGTCGTCCGGCTTTCGCCAGGCTTCTTCGGACCGCATCTCGTCGAGCGGCACAGGATGCACTCCGGATCGATGAAGCCGGGCGGAACTACTGCAGTTGCGCGCCCGGGCGCGCAACCGTGATCGACTCGACCTCCAGCGAGAACGGCCCCGGCGCCTTCTCGGCCAGCAGGAAGCCCACCGACGTGATGTTGCCGGGATCCACCGGACCCGCCGATCGGACGACCTGGCCGAACGACGTGGCCTCGAAACGATCCAGCGGGATGCGCACCTCGATCCACTCGCCTTTGCGCGTTGGCACGGGCGCCCGGTACGAGAAGGCCATCCTGCGCCCGGACGTGTAGAGGTTCAACTGATACTCACGACCGTCTCCCCGGACGCGGGCCACCAGCGTGTCGCCGGCCCGCAACCCAAGGTCGGCCGGGCGCGAGCGCACCGACGTGAACCCGCCGTTGTTTTCCAGCGACAGCGTTCCGTAGAACTCGAGGGCCTGGCGTTCCGTGATCCTGAAGCGGCCGTCGGAGACGCCGCCCATGACGCCGTCGTTGACGGCCTGCCACGAGCCTGCCGCGTCGGGAGAGACGAAACGAAACAACGGAACCTCCGGCTTCTGGGCCGCCAGTGGGGACCCCACGCCTACACCCAGCACCACAACCAGCACGCGCCCGCGCCTGAACCGTGCAGTTGCGCCTGGACCACGAACGTGCTGCACATGACTATCAGACGCCGAGAAGGCGATCGGTGGTGCACCGCCGGTGCCGACCGCGAGCGGCACCGGCTGGTTTGGTTCGATCGGACGGAGAGAACGGCTGATGAAGTCGCTTCCGTGCACCCCGGCGTCAATTTGGCCAGCATGGTTGGGACGACGACGCCTCGGCCTTAGAGGCGTCGCTCTGAGCGAGGGCCCGCACGTCGGTACGCCGAGGTGTGCCCATGGCGCGCCGCCCCACGCCGACGGAGGCCTTCACCAAGGCCTTCGCGCTTCACAATGCGTCGGCGCGACGCACAATCGCTGAGTGATGGGCCCACTGCGCGGTGGCCGGGGCGTGTCCGTGGCGAGCGAAGGTCGTGGGTGACGGGAATACTCAATGATTCGAGTCTCCATCTTACGTAGGACGAATCAGTGCTATTGCCGGTGAGGCCACGGTTGACCGGAGGGTTCCTGGTTCGAATCCAGGCGGAGGAGCCAAGTTCAGAAGGTCCAGCGTCACGGAGTCCGTATCACCGTGGTGCCTCACCTACCGTCGCTCGCTGATGAGCAGATTCAGATCTCGGTCAACCCTTCGGCCCAAACATCGGCAGGAATCGCTCGTGCATCGCCTTCGCCGACGGATATTGTGCGATGAGCGCGGCGGTCTTCGGCATGAACGGGCTACCAGATTCCTTTTCCGTCTCCGCATGAAAGTGGTGAAACTTGGCGTACAGCACGATGCCTTCGCCATTGGAGTCGAGAAAGAGCTCGGCATCCACCGCGCCCCGCAGTACCAATGACGCCGCCATCTCCCAATAGCTCAACGCCTGTCGCCACCACGCATTCTCTGCTGCCGAGGCGTTCCGCGATACCGCCCTCAGTTCCTCGTGTGTCTTCGGGTTGAAGGCAAAGACCATGAAGTGACGGGCCTTGCGTAAGGTCTCTTCACGCCGCAGGTCGAACAGTCGTAAGACGATCTCTGCATCAGCTGTGGTTGCCATCGTGTTCTCTCCTCTGCCAAATAACTGACTGACTCTGGCTGCACGTCCGTGCGATCAGTGCACGTCGTCCCCGTTGAACATCTTGACCGGGATTTCCAGTGTGGCCGTCCCGGTCAGCACTGTTATACACCCGGTGGCCTTCGGCGTGGACCGCGTGTGGTCGTGGCTCCTCCCGACGACGCCGTGGGTCATGTGCTTCCTGCGCGCAAGGACTGCTCAGCATCCGCGTGACGGTCCTAGAACGCCCGGGCCTTTCGGCATGACAGGGCGCCATGCGATCACGCGCGGCCGTCCCGGGCCCGCCGCGCGATCGCGCGCAGCATCCCCCGGAAGATCACCGCGTGTACCGGAAAGAGCACATACCAGTAGAGCAGCCCGAATAGACCGGCCGGCTCGAACACGGCGGTCTGGCGGACGAGTGTGTCGCCACCGTCGGGCACCACCTCGAACTCGAGCCACGCGCGACCCGGCAACTTCATCTCCGCCGCCAGCCTCAATCGTCGGCCCGGTTCGTACGCCTCGACTCGCCAGAAGTCGAGGGTGTCGCCGACGGTCGGTGCGTCAGGGTCGCGCCGTCCCCGACGCATCCCCACGCCGCCCGTCAGGAGGTCGACCGCGCCCCTGATTCGCCACAGCCAGGTGCCGAAATACCAGCCGCGCTCACCCCCGATTCTCGCGATGGGAAGAAAGGCGCGGTCCGCATCGGCCGCCACGTGGATCTGGCGTCGGTCGATCAACGTGCTCCCACCGCGCGTGTCGGCCAGCGACGGCGGGGCTCCTCCCGAGGAGCGCGCATCCGACCACCGCGTCAGCGCGAACGCGCGATCCTCATGGCGAATGGCGCGACTGATCGCTTCTCGCAAACCGACCGGTCTGACCGGGAAGGCCGCGAGCGCCGTGGGAGCGGTGACGATGGACCGGTTCTTCAGTCCCGCAATCAGTTCGCGCCCGACTCGTGCGTAGACGGGCGTGACGAGTCCGAGCCAGAGGCTCGACAAACGAGGGGTCAGCAACGGCACCGAGATCATCACGCGCTTCAACCCACGCTGCCTCGCGTACTCGCGCATCACGTCGCCGTAGCTCGATTGGTCGGCCCCGCCGATTTCGAACGTGCAACTCTCGCCGTTGGGCAGCTGAAGCGCAGCGGCTAGATAGGCCAGCACGTCATCGATGCCGATCGGCTGCGCCAGCGTCGAGACCCACCGCGGGCAGATCATCACCGGCAATCGTTCGACGAGCGCACGGATCAGCTCGAACGACAGGCTCCCGGACCCGATGACGACAGACGCGCGAAATTCCACGACCTGGACCCCACTGTCCCGCAGCGTCTGGCCGGTCTGGAACCGGCTACTGAGGTGCTTGCTGAGCGGCTCGTCGCCCGTGGCGAGGCCGCCGAGGTACACGATTCGCCGAGTCCCCGCCCGCCGCGCCGCTTCGCCAAACGTGCGGGCGGCCACGCGATCCTTTTCGAGGTAGTCGCCGTGTGCACCCATGGAGTGTACGAGGTAATAGGCCACGTCGATTCCCGCGAGGGCGCGATCGAGGGACGCCGGATCGAAGAGGTCCCCCGCGACGACCTCCGTCGTCGGCGACACGCGAGAGGCGAGCACGGCCGGGTGCCGCGCCAGGCAGCGAAGCCGGACTCCCACGGCCTCGAGCACAGGTACCAGCCGTCCCCCGATGTAGCCGGTCGCGCCCGTCACGAGAACGGCAGCTTCCCGCGAGCGCGGTTCGCATGCTGCGGTCACGGCTCGCCGTGTCGATGCGCGAGGTCGTGATCGGCCATCGCTGTACGTCCGTCGGCGAGCGACGTGAGAAACCCTCGCAGGTCGTCGGCTCGCGCCTGGTCGAACCCGCCGTGATGAAGCCACTGGACGATGCCATCCCTGTCAAGGACGATCAAGTAAGCATCGTCTTCGCGTTCCGCAGAGTAGGCGAGCCGTTTCTTCCAGTCGCTCGTGCCTTTGTAGACCGTGATGACGCGGTCGTGGAGCTCTACGGGCGTGCCACTGCGCATCCCTCGGTCGATGAACCACCGCCCGAGCGTCGCGAGCCCGCCGATCATAGGGACTTCGAAGAAGGTGACGTCCGTCCTCGAACCGAGCGTCGCGCGGAACCAGCCACCCCAGGCCTCAACAGGGAACCGAGACTGATACGTGAAGCCCACGGCCACGAGCGCCACGCGGCCCGAAGCCGACTGGGGCAGCACCGCCTCACGGCCCGTCAGGAATTGCCCTGTCAGTGTGGGAAGCGGGTCGCCAACCCGCACAACGTCCCGGGCGGGTTGCGCCCGCAGCATGGCTGCCGACATCGCGAGCCCCCCGATGAACAGGGTCGTCCACCACCGTTCACTTCGCGCGCCAGCCCAAAGGGGATGCCACTCGATCACGACGACACCTGGAGGGCGGCGAGAATCTGATGGGGCGTCGGATGGTCGCCGGCGCTCTGGCTGATGAACCGGAACCGTTCCACGCCTCCAGGGGCGATCACGACGACCCCGCCCTGCTGGAGCGGATTGCCCGCGACCCGCGACTGCCGGAAGCCGGCGCGGAGGGCCGTGAGGCTTCGCGCCACCACCGCGGGATCCAGCACCGAGGCCAGTCCGCGGCGCATGTCGAGCGCGCAGTACGACCGTCGGCTGGGGTCCGTGAGGAGGGGAGCCCGCAGCGGCTGCTCGGCGGCGAAGGCGCGGGCGTCCTCGGGGCTCCCGTGCCCGATCACGAAGAGTTCGGCGCGGCACGAGCGAATCTGATCGAGAAACGGCCCAATGCCGGCGATCTGCTGCCGGCAGAACAGGCAGCCGAAGTGACGGACGAACATCAGGACCGCCGTGTGTTCGGCCCAGAGCTGTCCCATCCGCACCTCACGGCCATCGGGATCGAAGACGATGAACGGGTCGAGAAGATGCGCCATCGCTATGAAAGGCGGACCACGCGTTGCTCCATCGCAATCGCGAGTGAAACCGGTGTCACGCGACCTGTCCCCCCAGGCGGATGAGTTCCTGCTGATAGGCCTGGTAGTCGCGCAACACCAAGCCTCGCGGGCTGATGAGCGCGCGGTGCCGTTCGGCGCCGCGGCCGCCGGCCCAGAGTTCCACCTCCGGCTGGAGGGTGCGCACGATCGCGCGAAGCTCGCGCGCCTTCGCGGAGCCCACCCCCACGGCCGTCAACCCAAGCACCAGCACCTGTGCGCTGGCTGGCCTGACGCTCGCCACAATCTCGCGGGCCGGTAGATCGGGCCCGAGATACGCCACGCCCAGGCCGCTGCTGGCGGCGAGCAGCGCCGCGCCGAGTGTCCCGAGTTCGTGGCGCTCACCGGCGGGCGTGGCAAAGAGCAATCGCGCCGGCACGGTGGGGCGGGCGTACAGGCGCAGGAAGGAGCCGAGCATGGTGCGCACCGCCGACGACATGACGTGTTCGAGCCCAATCGACGCGCGGCGTCGGTGCCAGTCGTGACCCAACTGCGCGAGCACGGGCATCAGCACATCCTGGAGCAATTCGATCGGGCGCAGCACGGCCGCCAGCCGGGCCAGCTCGTGGTCGATGCCCGCGGCGTCGTAGGCGTGCACGGCGGCGACGAGCGTGGCCGTGTCGAGCGACATCCCTCGCGTCGGGTCCGTCGCGGGCGCCGCGGCCGGTTCAACGGCGGCGATCAACATACGCAATTGATCGTCGCTGAGTACTGCGAGTCGACCGATGCTGTGCCCGCGGGCCACGGCCCCCTGCAGGAGCCGCAGGCGTGCGACGTCGGCGTCGGTGTACATCCGGCCCCGGTCGTCACGGACGGGCGTCACGGCGCGATGGCGACGCTCCCAGGCGCGCAGCGTGTCGATGCCGATGCCGGTCAGCTTGGAGACCGCCCGGATCGGGTAGCGCGCCAGCGTGTCACGTGGTTTCTTCACCGGCCCACGACCCGCACGATCGGCGCGAGCGGATCGCGGTAGAAGTTCTTCATCAGTAGTCCGAGCCACACGCCGTCGAGCACCATGAAGCCGACGGCGCCAATGGCCGCCAGCGTGATCGTGTGCCCCATGGGAACAGCCTACCAGAGGAGCCGCGTGGCGTCAATGATATGTCATGGACAAATCATTGACGCGGTGAGCTTGCCCGGGTGCTGAGGAGTTGATGCCCATCGGGGCCGACGCCATCCGTGGCTCGGCGCTTCGTCCGTTCGTGAGCTGGTACGTCCGGCTTGATGGTATGGCCCGCCTCGACCTCGCCCTGTCACAGGTGTCGAGCCGCGACCGGGGCCGGTTCGGCTCACCGCGCAATTTACGAGGCCGCCGGGTGTCATGGCGTGCGCACCACGCACGCCGACTGCATTGATCGCGGCGGCAGCTACTGCGCCTGTCTCATCGGCTGGTGACCGGCGTCTCACACGCGCGCGGACCGGTCGCCTGGCCGCGCGGCCGTCCCGCAACGCTGCGGTTCGTCGTCCGGTTCGCCGCCAGGAGACTCTGCAACTGTCTCTGGTGGCGCTCTTCATGACTGCTCAGCAGGCCCAGGATATCGTCCACGTCATTGAAGCCGAAAATCGGGTGATAGTACTTCAGCGTCCGGAAGTCGATTTTCGCGTTGTCAGCAAACAGGTGTTCGGTTCGCCGAAGCTCTTCATCGAGCTCGGCCAGTAGCACCGCCCTGCCGCGCCTGGCGTCAGGCTTGAGCATGGGCGGCGCCTGGACCGGCACCAGCGGGCGGCTGAGGACGAACTCCCGAACCCCATTCGGCACGAAATAGTTGAACACCGCGACCGGCAGGTCGAAGAGCGGCAGCAGCGTCCGTGGCACGAACGGCACGGTGAAATCCATCTCTGAGACCCTGACCGCGATTCTCGGCGGCTTGCCGGCCCGCTTCAATTCCACGAGCTTGTTGATTTCCTCGACGTAGAGACGATTGGCCTTGATCAGATGGTCTGCAAGCTCACCCGCGGACCATCTGCCGGTTCCGGGCCGCCAGTCGAAGTCGGCCTCGCTGACCTGCTGCAACAGCCGCACCGTGCGCTCGCGCGTCGTTCGGACCTCTCGAAGTCTGGATAAATCCATGCGAATCCCTCTCTCTGCCAAGGATATCGATGGGCTGGCGATTCGTCAATCGCTTGTCATGGACATATGCTTGACACTGCGTCGCCGTACTGGTATTTCTTGTGGGCATGAAGACCATCGCGGTCATCGGGGCGGGTATCTCCGGTCTGACGGCCGCCCATTTCCTGAGCCGCCGGCACCGGGTGGACCTCTTCGAACAGGAGCGGCATCTCGGCGGCCACACCAACACGGTGCTGGTCGATGGTCAGAACCGCACCGTGCCGCTCGACGCCGGCACCCTGGTGCACAACGACCGCACCTATCCGGCCCTTGTGCGGCTGTTCGGCGAGCTCGGCGTGGCCACCCGCGACTCGGACATGTCGTTCGCCGTGTCGTGCGGACGGACCGGGCTGGAGTACCGCAGCCGCAGCCTCAACGGGTTTTTCGCCCAGCGGCGAAATCTGGTCAGGCCGACGCATCTCCCTCTGCCGCGTGAGGTCGTGCGCCTCAATCGGGATGCGCCGGCGCTGCCCGAGGCGCCGGATGCGGGCGGCCAGACCTTCCCCCATCGGCATGTCTTTCCCATGGCGTCGGCCATCTGGCCGGCCTCGCTCTACGTGTCGCCGTTCATGCCGGTCGACCCGGAGGACGCGTTTGCCCAGACGCCGCCAGCGGGCCGCCTGGTGGCGCACATGGAGATCCGTCAAGCCGGCGCGGTGGGCTTCGAGGCGACGCTGTCGCTCGAGCGCCGGCCCAGGAGCGCGGCGGAGATCCGGTGGGTGCCCGTGCGGTATCCGGCGATGACCGCCACCGTCATCGCGGGGATTCACCGGCCGGCACTGCGATTGTGGCGGCGGGGTGTACCGGTGGTGCGTCGCCTCACGGGTAACGGCGCGGGCGAACGCGCCGCCTCCGCGGCCGAGACGGCCGGCCGGTCCGATCCGGTGATGGAGCGATGAGCATGGCGACGCAGTGGGGGAAGACGGCGTTTCTCTGCGGCCTCGGTGGCGTGACCGGCAGAACACTGACCGTGGAGTGCCCCGACCGCGCATACCGGTACGGGGAGCCTGGCGAGTTGGATGCCACGCTGACGGTCCGCGACGAGCGGTTCATCCGCACGTGGGACCTGCATCCGGGATCGTGCGAAGCCACGTTTCTCGAACGCCACACCGGACTGTTCCAGCTGCAGTTGGTGAAGAACGGTGCCCAGCGCGCCCTGTTCGACGAGCCGTGGTCTGAAACCGCCAGGGAGCCTCGTGCGGCCGCTGCCAATGGTTCGGAGGTCTGAATGTCGGACGTCATGGAACGCACCGACTCGGCCGACCGACGCCACGACACGGTGTTTGAACACCAGGAGGTGATTCGGGCCATTGAACCGGCGGTCGCAGACCATCTGAGCCTGCTGCTCCCGCTCGACCGGGCATGGCAGCCCACCGACTACCTGCCGGACCTCGAGAAGGCGAGCTGGCGGGACGAGGTCGAACGGTTCCGAACGGCCGCCGAGACTGTCTCCGATGAACTGTTGGTCGTCCTGGTGGGCGACATGGTCACCGAAGAAGCGCTCCCCAGTTACTCGGTGGCGCTCAACGGACTGGTCAGGGACGACGAGGGCACCAGCCCGGCTCCCTGGGCGCGATGGCTTCGTGGCTGGAGCGCAGAGGAAAACCGCCACGGCGATCTCCTCAACGCCTACCTCCGTCTCACCGGCCGAGTGCATATGCGCGCCGTGGAACGGACGGTCCACGGCCTTGTGGCCAGCGGCTTCAATTCGCAGAGCCATGCCGATCCCTATCGCCTCCTGGTCTACACGGCGTTTCAGGAACGCGCCACGCGCCTGTCACACGGCAACGTCGGGCGGATCGCCGCCAGGGACGGCGACCCGAACCTCGCCCGCATCTGCGGCGTGATTGCCGGCGACGAAGCGCGGCACGAGGCGTTCTACACGCGCATGATGGCGGAGGTGCTCGAACACGATCCGGCCGGCGGCATCCTCGCATTTCGGTCGATGCTCCGCGGCCGCATCGCGATGCCCGGCCGGTTCATGGACGACGGCAGGGATCCCGATCTGTTCGATCACTTCGCGATCGTCGCCCAGCGCACCAACGTTTACACCGTGCGCGACTACGCCTCCATCATCGGCCACCTCGTCACGGCCTGGGACATCGCAGGCCGAGCGGTGACGGGCGAGGCGGCTCGGGCGCAACACGAGCTCTGTCGCCAGGCGGAACGGCACGAGCGGCTGGCGGAGCGTACCGCTGCCGCGCTCGCGAAGCAGCCGCCCCGGGCGTTCAGTTGGATCCGGGACCGCACCGTCTGAGCCCCCGATGACCCCCGAACGCATCCGCCTCGGCATTTCGGCGTGTCTCCTCGGGGAGCCGGTGCGCTTCGATGGCGGGCACAAGCGCGATCCCTTCCTGGTGGAATCGCTGGGCCAGTTCGTCGACTGGGTGCCGGTGTGCCCGGAGGTCGAGTCCGGGCTGGACGCCCCGCGTGAATCGATGCGGTTGGTGCAGGCCGATGGCCGAATTCGCCTGCTGACCAACAAGACGGCTCAGGATCACACCACGCGCATGCAGGGCTACGCGCGCCGCCGGGTCGAGGAACTGGCCGATGGCGAACTCTGCGGCTTCGTCTTCAAGAAAGATTCGCCCACCTGCGGCCTGGAGCGGGTCAAGGTGTACGGCACCGGCGGGGTGCCGATGAAGTCGGGCCGTGGGCTGTTTGCCGACGCCCTGGTCAGGCGCGTTCCGCTGCTGCCTGTCGAAGAAGAAGGGCGGCTCAACGATCCGCGGCTGCGCGAGAACTTCGTCGAGCGCGGCTTCGCCTATCGTCGGCTCACCGCGCTGTTTGCGGCACGGTGGTCGATGGGTGACGTCGTGCTGTTTCACACCGCGCACAAGCTCACGCTGATGGCCCATCGGCCGCAGGCCTACCAGCGACTCGGTCGCCTCGTGGCATCGGGCAAGGCAATGCCGCGACGCGAATTCCAGGAGCGCTACTCGACCGAGTTCATGACGGCGCTCGCGATCATCGCCACGCCGCGCCGGCACGCCAACGTGCTGCAGCACATGCTCGGCTACTTCAAGGAGACGCTGGACCGCGAGAGCCGTGCCGAGCTGCTCGCCCTCATCGAGGACCACGCCAGCGGGCGTGTCCCGCTGGTGGTGCCGCTCACGATGTTCGCCCATCACATCCGCCGGTGCGATGTGCCGTATCTGGCAGACCAGGTCTATCTGCGCCCGCATCCGGTCGAGCTGATGCTGCGGAATCACGTGTGATGGCGATGCGGACGAGAGTTACCGTCAACGATCGGATGCAGCACGGCTACGACTACTGGCGCACCGAGCCGGTCGGCCGGAACTTCGCGCCGGGGTTCTCGCCCGATCTGCGGCCGAGGGAGATGCTGCGGCTCGGCGTCTTCGGCGGGAAGTACATGACGGACTGCCGGCAGGAGTTTCCCGGGAGCTGGTTCGCCGGCGCCACACTGTGCGCCGAGCGTCATGACGCGCGCCTGAACTATTTCGGCGTGAACGCCTCGCAGTCACTCGGCGTGTGGCGCCGGAGCGGCTGGATCCACGCGCAGGATCCACGCGGGTGGTTTCAGTGGTATTGCCGCTACTACATGGGCCGCCGGACCGCCGACGATGCCCGGCAGATTCGACGTTGGCGCGCGATCGCCCGGCACGTGGCGGCGATTCGGAAGCACTGCGAACGGGGCGATCTCGAATGTCGGAGGCGGCAGCGACAGGCCGTCCTGCACTGGGCGTACGACAGCCGAAAGATCTAGGAAGGGTGTGACGTGCGTGTGTTCGTGACGGGCGCGACCGGTTTCATTGGCCGGGCTCTGATTCCTCGGCTCCAGCGCGAGGACCCTCGCGTGCTCCGGGACCACCACTTCGCGTTCGACGTTCCAACCCCGGGGTTCGGCGCTCGAGGATATCGTCGGGGGCGCGTCCGTCACAATCGCGTGCGCCACGCCGCCGCTCGGGCTCTTCGGGCGGCTGGCGGTTCGCGTCTTCATCCGCTCGACACTCAGGACGATCTTTCAGTATCGAGGCGACGTGGCCAGACTCAGGTTCGGCGTGTCGTAGCATGACGGGGCGGCCTTTCGACGCGGTGCTGGTCGTCGCCTTCGGCGGACCCGAAGGGATGGGCGACGTGCGGCCCTTTCTCGCCAACGTGCTCAGAGGCCGCCGCGTGGCGCCCGAGCGCATCGAGGAGGTGGCGAAACATTACGAACACTTCGGCGGCGTGTCGCCGCTCGCCGCCATCACCCGCCGCCAGGTGGAAGGACTGAAAGCGCACCTGGCCGCCCGCGGACTGGACGTGCCGATCTACCTCGGCATGCGCAACTGGTATCCGCTCCTGCCCGACACGATCAAGACGATGGCGCAGGACGGTGTGAGGCGCGCGATCGGCTTCGTGTGTGCGGCGCACCGATCGTATTCGAGCTGCACGCAGTATCGAGAGAACGTCGTGAGTGCGCAGCGTGCGGCTGTGGAAGCCGGGCTGAGCGGTGTGTCGGTGACGTACGTGGGCGACTGGCACCACCATGATCGGTTCATCGAGGCGAACGCCCGGCACGTGCGCGCCGCGCTGGACACCCTTCCGGCGCCGGTCAGATCGGCCGCCCGCCTCGTGTTCACCGCGCACAGCATCCCGGTGGCCATGGCGGGCGCCGCGCGGTATCGCGCGCAACTTCTGGAGTCGTCGCGGTTGGTGGCCGAGCGCCTGGGCGTGGCGGACTGGGCGCTGGTGTTCCAGAGCCGCAGCGGCCGGCCGGAGGATCCGTGGCTCGAGCCGGATGTCTGCCAATACCTGCGGGCTGAGCGAGCCGCGGGCCTTGCCGCGGCGGTGATCTGCCCCATTGGCTTCGTTTCTGATCACGTCGAAGTGCTGTACGACCTGGACGTCGAAGCCGCTCAGGCGTGCCGCGACGTCGGCCTGCCGATGGCGCGGGCGGCCACGGTGAACGACGATCCGCTGTTTCTCGAGATGATGGCCGACGAGGTGTTGAAGACCTGGGATCGCTATCGCACGGGCAGGCCGTTGTGCCTGTCGATGGTGACACCTGAACCCGCCCAACGAGTCGAACGAGGAGTGAACCGTTGAGCGCGGACGCGTCCGTGACGAGTGCCAGGGTTCCTGCCGACCGCGCCCGCAACCTTGAGAACATCAAGATGGTGCTGAGGCAGCCTATCAAGATGTTCGATCTCGGGCACGGCGGTCCGGTGACCCGCGAATCGGTGATCGCCGGGTTCGCAACGGGCTCGAATTGAGAGGTCAGGGGTGACGATTACGGAACTCTGGCGGTATCCGGTCAAGACCATGGCGGGGGAACCGCTGCAACGCGTCGACATCGGGCCCCTCGGCATCACCGGTGACCGGGTCGTGCACGTCCAGGACGCCCGGGGCCGCGTGGTCACGTCCCGTTCGCATCCACGCTTTCTGAGCCACCACGGCTCGGTGGGCGTGAACGGTGGCGTCCTGGTGGACCATCGACCCTGGGACAGGCCTGACGTGGCCGCCGACGTCGTGGCGATCGCCGGGCCTGGCGCGACCCTCGTGCGCGACGAGGGCCCTGAGCGGTTCGACGTGTTGCCGCTACTTGTCGCGACTGATGGCGCGATCGCAGCCTTCGGTCATGATCCACGCCGGCTCCGGCCAAACATCGTCATCGGCGGGGTTGAGGGATTGAGCGAGCGCGAGTGGCCAGGCTCATGCCTGCGGATCGGCCGGGTGCTCATCGGTGTGCAGGACCTGCGGCTCCGCTGCATCATGACGTCCTATGACCCCGATACCCTGGTGCAGGACAAGGACATCACTCAAGGCATCTACCGCCGCTTCGGCGGCAAGCTCGCGCTCAACTGCTTCGTGATCGAGAGTGGCGAGATCGCGGTCGGCGACGAGGTGCAGCTCGTGCGTGGGCGTGGGTGCGCAGGGTCGGTGGTCGGCATCGAGGAGACGGGTCTTGTGAAGGACGAGTACTGAATACCAGGAGGAGTGGCACGATGGGCGCGAACCTGAGCGTGACGAACACAGACGCCAAGAAGCGGATCCTGCTGGTGGCCGCCAATGGTTCCACATCGAAGACCACCGGCTGGCCGATCGGGTTCTGGTGGGGCGAGCTCACGCATCCGTATTGGGCCTTCACGGAGGCGGGTTACGACGTCGAGATTCGCAGTCCGCTTGGCGGCGCGCTACAGGCCGATGGCTACAGCGATCCGGAGGACGCCAGCGGGTACTCGGCCCACGACATCCTCAGCCTCGGCTTCAAGAAGTCGCCGACGCATGCCGCGCTGCTCCAGGACACCAGGAGCATCGACGGGGTGGACCCAACGGCGTACGACGGCATCTTCCTGACGGGCGGGCAGTCGCCGATGTACACGTTCCGGGGCAACGCCACGCTCGAAGCGCTCGTGGCGCGCTTCTACGAAGCGGGCAAGGTCACGGCGCTGGTCTGCCATGCCACGTGCGTGCTCCTGGACACGAAACTCTCGAAGGGCGACCTCCTGGTCAAGGGCAAGACCTGGACGGGCTTCGCCAACAGCGAGGAGCAGTTCGCCGACAACTTCGTGGGCCAGCGCATTCAGCCCTTCTGGATCGAAGACGAGGCGCGCAAGATCCCAGGCACCAACTTCGTCGTCGATCAGATGTTCCGTGAGTTCGCGGTGCGCGACGGCCGCCTGGTCACCGGCCAGCAGCAGTTCTCCGGCGCGGCGGCGGCTCGACTCGTCATCGAGGCGCTCGGCCGGTGACGAACCTGACGGCTTCCAAGGGGGATGTGTTGTGAAGATCGCATTCATCGGCTACGGCAACGTCGGCGCGCCCCTGGCCGATCAGCTTCAGCGCCTGGGTCATCAGGTCACTCTTGCGGCCAGCGACGCCAGTTCAGAAGGCGTCAAGAGGGCTCGAGCGAGAAACGCCAGTTTCGACGTGGCGCCCATCAACCAGGCTGTGACGGCCGCCGACGTCGTGTTCCTGGCGACGCCGTTCCAGGCCAACGAAGGGGTACTGAAGGCTGTCGGCGACGCACTGAACGGGAAGGTGCTCGTCGATTGCACGAACCCGGTCGGCCCCGGACTCACGCATGGTCTCAATAACGTCCAGTCAGGTTCGGAGATGGTGCAGGCCCTGGTGCCGGGAGCCAGGGTCGTCAAGGCCTTCACCATCTACGGGTTCGAGAACCTGGAGAACAACGCCTACCCGGCCTACACCGGCAAGCCGGTGATGATGTATTGCGGCCACGACGCGTCGGCCAAGAAGGCGGTGGGCGCCTTAATCGCCGAGCTGGGATGGGAACCGCTGGACGTCGGGGGGCTCGAACAGGCGTTGCATCTCGAGCACATGACGCTGCTCTGGGTGCGCATGGTCCGCGTCAACGGCGCCACGCCTCACATGGTGTGGGCGGCGCTCCGTCGATGAGCGCCGTGATGCGGAACGCGGGTGAACCATGGCGAGCGACCGCGCGAACCGCGCGCCTGCGATCATCAGCCGTGGACGGGGCGAGGCCCTGAGCGCCGGGGTCTTCGCCATCGTCGTCACGCTGCTCGGGTGGGAAATCACCGTGCCGCACCTGGCCGAGCACGAATCAATGGCCGAGCTCGCGCGGCTCAGTCATGTAGGGCCTCTCAAAGGCGAGGCGGAGACACCACGATGAGCACGGAACGGCACGTCATCTTCGGCGCAGGTCAGGTCGGGTCGCCTCTGGCGACGCTGCTGCTCGAACGGGGCCACGAGGTTGTTGTCGCCAAGCGGTCGCCCGGCGGGATTCCGCCGGGGGCCAAGGCCATGCTGGGCGACGCCGCCGACGCGGCCTTCTGTACGACGGCAGCCGCAGGGGCCACGACCGTTTACCACTGCATGAACCCGCCCTACAGCACGAAGGCGTGGGATGAGTTCGTGCCGCGGTACATGACGAACCTGATCGCGGCATCAGCCCGTGCCCGGGCTCGGGTGGTCGTGCTCGACAACGTCTACATGCTCGGCAAACCGAACGGCCAGCCGCTCAGCGCCGATACGCCGATGAATCCGTGCAGCCGCAAGGGGGAGATTCGCGCGAAGGCTGCGCAGGTGCTATTCGACGCGCATCGACGCGGCGACGTCCGGGCCACGTGCGGCCGCGCGTCGGACTTCTATGGCCCCGGCGGCACGCTCACGCAGTTCGGCGACTACTTCTGGCCTCGCGTCCTCCAGGGTCGCAGCGGCCAGGTGATCGCGAACCCCGACGCCGTCCATACCTACCATTACATCGCGGACGTTGCCCTTGGGCTCGCGACGCTCGGCCTGGCGCCAGATGACGCGTTCGGGAGACCGTGGATGCTGCCGTGCCGGCCGGCCGAAAGCCTTCGCGATCTCGTGCGGCGGCTCGAGAAGCCACTTGGGGCGCCCATCGCGCTGACGGTCCTGCCGGGGTGGATGCGTGCCCTGCTGGGCGTCTTCATGCCGCCACTCCGCGAAATGCCCGAGATGCAATATCAATGGGCGGAGCCGTTCATCGTCGACGATCGGCACTTCCGCGAGCGTTTCGGCGTGCTGCCCGAAGACGCCGACCGCGCGGCGGCGGCCACGGTCGCCTGGGCGCGCGCGCACTACGGCCGTACCCGATGAGAAGACATCCGCTCACGCTGGGCACTCCACCCACAGGCCATCTTCAGATCGCGTCGACTTGTCATGCACGCCGAGACCGGAGCTCGGCGTAAGGAGTGTTCGTCATGTCTGTGCCGCTATTCTCGATTGTCATCCTCAATGGCAGCGTCCGCGCCGGCAACTACACGGCCATGGCATCGGCTCTTGTTGCCGACGAGCTGAGGAAGGATCCGGCCGTCAGCGTCGAGGTCGTCGACCCGGCGACCCTCGACCTGCCGTTGCCCGGGCTGCGGCCGGATGCTCCGGACGCGAAGCGCCTGCGCGAACTGGTGTCGCAGGCGTCGGGTGTGGTCCTCGCCACGCCGGAATACCAC
>Ga0194060_10000881_pt1 | contig 21902 bp, 19 predicted proteins | sample SepL225m_MetaG_FD_163427 | JGI IMG/M metagenome (GOLD analysis project Ga0194060, IMG submission 163427) | Anoxic zone freshwater microbial communities from boreal shield lake in IISD Experimental Lakes Area, Ontario, Canada - Sep2016-L222-5m | ecosystem: Environmental > Aquatic > Freshwater >... | reverse complement strand
GCTCCTGCTGAACCTCCCCCTCATCGGGCTCTGGGTGCGGCTGCTGAAGGTACCCTACCGGGTGCTCTTTCCGCTGATCATTCTTTTCACGATCATCGGCTCCTACAGCATCAGCGGCAGCAAGTACGACGTCCTGGTCATGCTGCTGATGGGGTTACTGGGCTATTTCATGAGAAAGTTCGACTATGAGCCGGCGCCCTTTGTTTTTACCTTTGTCCTGGGTGGCATGTTTGAGGAAAAACTTAGGCAATCGCTCCTCTATTCCAGCGGCAGTTTCCTCGTGTTTCTGCAGCGCCCGATTGCCGCCGGCTTTGTGCTGGCAGCCTCTTTACTCTTGTTTGCGCCTCTTGTGGGCCTCTTTTTTAAGAACAAGTCAACTAACAACAGGGCTGTAGAACAGCATTCATCATCGCCCCGCCGCTATGACCTCATCAGCGGCGGGGCCCTGCTTCTCTTTGCGCTGTTGTACATGTGGGAAGCGGGCAAACTGGGAATCAGCACGGCCAGCACGCCGGCTCCAGGCTTTTTCCCCCTCATACTCGGCGGCGCGTTAAGTCTCCTGGCCCTGATTCTGCTCATCACCACATACTTTCAGGACAAACCGGAGACCCCGGCCCCGGGCTTATGGCAGGGTCTGAGGTGGCAAAAAACCGTCCTGATCATGACTTCCCTGATCGCCTATACATTTCTCGTGGAGCCGATGGGATATCTAGCCGCGACCCTGATTTTGATGATCTATCTCTTCAAAGGCATAGAACCTCAGACCTGGCGGGTAGCCCTCTTCGGGGCCATACTTTCCTCCGGCGTGACGTATGTGCTTTTTAAAACGTTATTAGAGATTCAGTTGCCCCGAGGAATTTTCAATCTCGGGTAAAGAGGAATCATTTTTCATTCACCAAAGGCAGAAGGAGGCGGCAACATGTACGGCTGGCGAGGCAGAGTAGGCAGCATAGCGGCAACTCCATCGGATATTTTTTCCTATGAATTCTACAAAATAGTCCCGCCGGGACTTTCGATTATGCAGACGACCCTTTCCATCCACGTCATGACGACTGAGGAACTGGCGGCCGGTTTTGCGGCGACGGAAAGTATCGCTGTGGCCCTGGCGAAGGAAGGCGCCGACGTCATCATTCTGGGGGGCGCGCCTACCCTCTACGATCAGGGACCAGGGGCCGATAAAGCGCTTTCCCAGAGGATTGCCCAGATCACGGGGGTCCCGACGGTAAGCAATCAGACAGCCATGATGGACGGGTTGCGGGCGTTGGGGTGCCGGAAGATTATGATTGCCTCCCCCTTCAATGAAGAAAACAATCGGAAACTGAAAAAGTATCTTGAAGGATCGGGATTCGAGGTGGTAGGTGCAGTGGGCATGGGTTTTGCGGCTAATGCCGACATCAACCGGGTTTCGATGGAAGAAGCCTACCGCTTCCTCAAGAAGAGCGGCCAGGGATGCCGGCAGGCGGAAGGCATGATCGTCCCCTGCGCCAACTGGCCCACCACGTTAGTCGCCGCGCAAGTGGAGACTGACCTCGGCATACCCGTGGTAACGAGCAACCAGGCCAAAACCTGGGCGGCCCTCCAGGTACTGGAAATCAAAGAGCCCATTCGTCACTTTGGCCGTCTTTTAGCGGAAAAGCTGGGATAACCTCATCGGCAGTGCAGTTGGTTAAGTGAGGCCTATTCCTCTTATACTATGGCGCTGTAGAATTTAAACAAAAATTGTGATAGGAGGGCCGTCAAGGGAGTGTATAACATGGCCACAGGAAAACGAATCATAGTACAATGCATGGTGTTGATACTCGTCGCATTGTTCGGAATTCCCCTGACGGCCCGGGCCGGGGGGCGGGTTGTCATCGGCATTTCGCCCTCACTGACCGCGACCCTGAACATCATTGCGAAGCAACAGGGCTATTTCTCGCAGCAAGGGGTTGACGCGGAGCTTCGGGTCATCGAATCGGGCAGCAAGGCGGTGGCAATGATGCTTAATGATGAGCTGGACATTTCGGAATCGACGGTTTTCGCCCTCGTCTCCAACAGCTTCAAACGCCGGGATTTCAAGATCTATACGCAGGTCTCCATATCCGGCAATGACAATATGATCGTCGCCCGGAAAGACAAGGGGATACGAAACATTACGGATCTGAAGGGGAAGAAGGTCGGGGTGCTCAAGGGAGCCTTTCCGCAGTATGTGCTGGACCTGATGCTGCTGAATGCCGGGCTTGATTCCCAAAAAGTACACCTGATATTAGAGGAAAACGATCGTCTGTTTGAACTGTTTTTGTCGGGTGAGCTGGACGCGGTCTGCTTTTATGGCGGATGGGTCGATAAGGCTACCAAGGCTCTGAAAAACAATGCGGTCCTGTTTCATGAAGAAAAACTGGTCCGCGTCACCGTGGTCCACGCCGGTAAGACCAGAACGTTCGACCGCAATCCCGAGTTGTTCACACGCATTCTCAAGGCCTATATCCGGGCCGAGGAGTACGTGAGAAAGAATCCGGACGCAGCACTGAAAACGGTCGTCGATTATCTGAAGCTTGACATGCCTAACGCTCAAAAAGTCTGGAAACCGAGCATGGTCCATGTCGCTCTTGAGCAGTCCTTGGTTGCAGACATGGAAAACCTGGCCCAATGGCAGATTGAAACGGGCCTGCAGAACAGCCAGAAAATTCCTAACTATCTTGATTTCATACACTTCAGGAACCTCACCGAAATTGATCCGAAACGGGTAACCATAGCCCATGAGTAAGTTAAAACGCACTTTCGTCTCTCCGGGTTCGGGGCTTGCCTGGTGATCACCATGAATCTGAAAAATCGATTCCGGCTGGTCACTGTCAGTATGATCGTCCTTCTGGTCAGTATAGCCATCACCGTGGTGGTCGGCATATGGCACACCAAGCTGGAGATTAGGGAAGCGATCGACATGGATGACGTGGTTGTCAATCTTTATGAGCTGCGGATTCTGAACGGCGAATATTTCGCCGCCCCTTCCGAGCGGGTCAAACAGCAATGGCAGGCAAAATACGAGCAGCTCAAACGCAAGTTTGTTGAACAGCGCAGCATCCCGCACGACATACAAGATGCACTCAATGGCCTGCAGCAGATTTTCGAGCGCCTTACCCTGCTCTCTGAAGCGGCATCAGGGATCGATGTGTCAAAAAAACGCCTCCGGAGTCAACTTGCAACAACCCTCAACCTGGAATTTCAACGGATCTTAGACTGGGCTTCCGACATATCCAGACGGACCAAAGACGGCGTTGTGCCGCACCTGATGCTGATGGCGGTAGTTACCTTTGCCGCCTTGCTGGTTGCCGCGCTTGTCGTTATAGCGATGATGCTCCTGACAACCCGGCATATCCTTTCGTCCATTGTCAGGCTCAAGGATGGTGCGGGAAAAATTGCCAGCGGCAGGCTGGGTTTCCAGATCGGGCCGGCCGGAAACGATGAAATCGCTACGCTGACCATCGCCATTAACCAGATGAGTCATAGTCTGATGACTTCCTATGAGAATCTCCAGGAAAAAACGGCCCAGCTTGAAGCAGAGATGGCAAAACGGCAAATGATCAATGAAACCCTTAAGATAAATACTGTTGAGCTGAAGCAGGAAATTAAAGAGCGGCAGGCAGCGCAACAGAACCTGGAAAAACAGACTACGATTCTTGAACAGGAAATCGCTGAACGGACAAGGATCCAGGAAGTACAAGCCAATCTTCAGGAGCGTCTGCAGCGTGCGGAGAAGATGGAAGCTCTCGGGCAGCTGGCCGGTGGCGTAGCCCATGATCTGAACAACGTCCTGGGGATACTCACCGGCTATTCGGAACTCTTGCTGATGGAAATACCTGAAGGGAGCCGGTCCCGGGCTCACGTCGATAAGATTCTGCAGTCCACGGAGAAGGGCGCCGCGATCATTCAAGACCTCCTGACATTGGCCAGGAGAGGGGTATCGGTATCCGAAGTGGTCTGTCTCAATGACATTGTTGCAGGCTTTCTCCAGACCCCGGTATTTGAGAAGCTGAAAGACTATCATCCCCGAGTGACCTTCAGGACAGAATACGATAAGAACCTGCTGAACATCAAAGGTTCACCCATACATCTGGATAAGACTCTGATGAACCTCGTATCGAATGCAACAGAGGCTATTTACGGCGCGGGAGAGGTCACGATCCGGACGGAGCGCCGCCATGTTGACCAACCCGTCATGGGGTATGACAAGGTCAAAGAAGGTGATTATGCTGTCCTGACCGTATCGGATACGGGGATAGGCATCCCGGCTGAGCATAGAGAGAAAATCTTTGAACCGTTTTACACGAAAAAGACGATGGGCAGAAGCGGAACGGGACTGGGACTGGCAATTGTCTGGGGCACGGTGAAAGATCATCAGGGCTATATTGATATACAGACGGAAGTTGGAAAGGGGACTACGTTTACGCTCTACTTTCCGGTGACACAGGAGGGATTGATCGCGCCGCAGCAGAAGGAACCGATAGAGCAATACATGGGGAACGGCGAATCCGTGTTGGTAGTGGATGACATTGCCGAACAGCGGGAAATTGCCTCCCGATTGCTTACCCGGCTGGCGTATAAGGTGCATTTAGTGGCCAGTGGCGAAGAGGCGGTGGAATATCTCAAGGGAAATAAGGCAGATATTCTGGTGCTGGACATGATCATGGCGCCGGGGATAGATGGCTTGGAGACCTACCAGCGGGTGCTTGCAATCAACCCGCAGCAGAAGGCGATCCTGGTCAGCGGCTTTTCAGAGACACAGCGCGTCAAGGAGGCTCAAAAGCTGGGAGCCGGCACCTATGTCAAAAAACCCTACCTGCTGGAAAAGATCGGTGTAGCCATTCGAGAGGAACTGCAGAGAGAGCATCCTGTAATCCGGAACAGGTGATTCTCACATTGAAATAATTGACAAACATTAATTTATGTTTATACTACGGACACCTAATCGTTAGCAATAATTCCCTCAGAGGTTGCCACCTCTGAGATGTTGGGGGCAATAGATGTTAAAAGAAAATAAAAATAGAAAATCCTTCATGATGTTTTTACTGGCGTTTCTGGTCGCCTTTTTCATCGTTTCCTTAGTGGAAGTTCTACGCTCTGCGTTCGCTCCGAAAGTTGCTGATGTGCAACTGGCCTCGGCGCTTGCACCGGCGGATATGGTGCGTACGCCTTTATCGTTTGCCGACTTGGCCGAAAAATTAAAGCCTGCCGTGGTAAATATCAGTACCACCAAGACGCTCCGACAACAGGGTGGCATGCTGAGAGCTCCTTTTGGAGGCGGGAACTCTTTCGATCGTTTTTTCGGGGGTGACGATTTCTTTGAAAAGTTTTTTGGTGATGTCCCGCAGCGTGAATTCAAGCAAAAAAGTTTGGGGTCAGGATTCATCATCAGCCACGATGGTTACATCTTCACCAATAATCATGTTGTGGAACAGGCAGACAAAATTCTTGTCAAGCTATCGGATGGGGAAAAGGAGTATGAGGCCAAGATTATCGGCAAGGACGTAAAAACTGACATCGCCCTGATAAAAATTAAGCCCAATAAGAGCCTGTCGGTGGTAGAGATAGGAGATTCCGATAAATTGCGCGTCGGCGACTGGGTGCTGGCGATTGGGAACCCCTTTGGATTGGAACAAACTGTCACCGCGGGCATAGTAAGTGCCAAAGGCCGCGTCATCGGCGCCGGTCCTTATGACAATTTTATTCAAACTGATGCCTCTATTAACCCCGGTAACAGCGGAGGGCCGCTTTTCAGCATGGATGGCAAAGTGATAGGCATCAATACGGCGATTGTTGCCCAGGGCCAGGGTATTGGTTTTGCCATTCCCATCAATATGGCCAATCGCATGCTGCCTGAACTAAAGACCAAGGGAGAAGTGTCACGGGGCTGGTTAGGTGTATCCATTCAAGATGTGACTGAGGAGATTGCCAAAAACCTGAAGCTCAAAGAGCCCACCGGGGCATTGATAGCTGAAGTATTTGAAGGAGACCCGGCAGCAAAGGCAGGACTGAAGTCTGGAGATGTCATCACCGCGGTAAACGGCAAAACGATTAAGAACTCTCACGAATTATTAATGATCGTAGCTGAGTTCCGGGTAGGAGAAAAGGTTGAAATAAAAGCCCTCCATGATGGTCAGGAAAAAGTTTTTCAGGTTTCGATTGCTGCACGCAGTGAAAAAGCTAACCTGACTGCCGGCGGTGAATATTTCGGTATGACCGTGCAGGAACTTACTCCTGATGTGGCCAATCGTCTTGGCATTGCACAAAAGACTGGTGTCATTGTGGTCGAGGTCACGGATGGCAGTCCCGCAGATGAAGCAGGCATTCGTCCCCAAGATCTCATCTTGCAGGTCAACAAGGTAAAAGTAAATTCCTTGAAGGACTATCAGCGGGAAATTGGCCGGGCCAGCAGCAAGGAAGGCGTTTTACTGTTAATAAAGAGAGGTAAGGTTTCCACTTTCGTACCAATACGACCATGATGATTGCTTTATGGGACAGACGGCATCGCCATGGAAACCACTCAGCAGGACATTGCCCAACACCTTCTCATAATATATGACAGGCTTGAGGGGCACTTTGGGGACCTCCATTGGTGGCCGGCAGATTCGCCATTCGAAGTCATTGTCGGCACCATTTTAACCCAGAACACTGCGTGGCGGAATGCCACCTACGCAATTGCACAATTAAAAGGGGCTGATATTCTCAGCCCGCAAGGCATTTCAGCTACTCCTCTCGATACCCTGGCGACGCTCATAAAATCGTCAGGCTGTTATCATGTCAAGGCCAAGAGACTGGCAGCTTTTGTCCGATTTCTTTATGATGAATATGGCGGCATTCTTGACTCTATGTTCGCACAGGATCAATGGTTGCTTAGGAAGAAACTCCTACAAATTCATGGCGTTGGCAATGAAACTGCGGACAGTATTTTGCTCTATGCCGGTGCAAAACCGATATTTGTCGTCGATGCCTATACCCGAAGGATACTGGAACGACATGGCCTGTTGTCCGGTAGGGAACGGTACAATGAAATCCAGGCCTTATTGATGAATAATCTGCCCACCCGCACTTCCCTCTTCAACCAGTATCACGCCCTTCTGGTCAATCTCGGCAAAACGTTCTGCCAAAAAAACAAGCGCTGCGCAGCTTGCCCGTTAGAGGGCTTGGGGGATAACAGATAACGTTTCACGTGAAACGTCCCTTCATCCACTGTCGATAAACCGTCCCGGCAGGTCGTAAAGCACAGAAAGAATATAATTATTATTTGCGAAGTTTGTACCTGATCATTATTTTCTGAAGCCCTTTTCTGCTTAAACCGAGCTGCGTTGCCGCCTTGGTTACATTCCCACCACATTCGTCCAGCCCCCTGATGATCACCTGTCGTTCTATCTCTTCCTTTTGCGCCTTTACTATTTCTCTAAAGGGCTTCGTACTGCAATCTGCCGGCAAGGGGGGGGAAGAAGCCAGGCTGGCCTTGATATCATCCGGAGTGCTGTCAAACGTTATGATATCCTCCTTGGCCATCAGCACCATTCTTTCTAATATGTTCTCAAGTTCCCGGACATTGCCCGGCCAGTCATAATTAACAAAGAGGTTCTGTACCAATTGATCTATCCCTTTTACGGACTTGCCTAACTTGTGATTGAATTTGCAGACAAAGAATTCTGTCAGGGGTAATAAATCCTCTTTACGGCTTCTTAATGGCGGGATGGTTATGGGGAACACATTCAGTCGATAAAACAGGTCCTCCCGGAACTTCCCCTCTTTGACATCCTGGAACAGATTACGATTCGTCGCAGTTATCAGGCGGACGTCAACCTTGATTGTCCGCAGACCGCCTACCCTCTCAAACTCCTGCTGCTGGATGACCCTGAGCAGCTTCACCTGCATATCCTTTGGAAGTTCACCTACTTCATCAAGAAATAGCGTGCCTCGATGGGCCAATTCAAACTTACCGGGTTTTGTCACGACAGCCCCCGTAAAAGCGCCTTTTTCGTAACCAAACAATTCGCTTTCCATGAGGTTTTCTGCTATCGCCGCGCAATTGATCTTGACCAAGGTGTTGAGGGCGCGGGAACTGTGCCGATGAATGGCACCCGCTATCAGCTCTTTGCCGGTGCCTGTTTCACCGGAAATAAAGACGGTTGTGGTAGTTGGTGCTACCTGCCTTACGGTATCGTATACATCCCGGATACTCTTGCTGACCCCCATCAGCCCGTCCCTTGACGCCTCTTCAGGACTTAAGAAGACTTCGCCTGTATTTAATTGATGCGTCTTGATGGCTTTATGAATCACATTTTTTAGTTCCTGCTGCTCAAAAGGCTTGGTAATGTAATCGAAAGCCCCTTTTTTCAGAGCATCCACAGCCGTCGCAATCGTACCATAGGCGGTAATTATGATCACTGGGATAGAAGGATAATGCTTCGCCACGCTGGATAATAACTCCATCCCGTCCAGGTTGGGCATCTTAAGGTCGGTGATGACCACCGCACAGGTCTGTTCTTTCAGGATTTTCAGGGCATGCACCCCATCAGCAGCGACTAAAACCTCGAAACCTTCCTTTTTGAGCATCGCACTCAATACTAATCGCATATTTAATTCATCATCTACCACCAATATTCTATTCATGATTCATCTTCACCAATCAGAGTTTAAGTGCCATTTTATACGGATTCACGATCTTACTAGCAGTAGTTTTTTGTGAAGCGCTCGTCAAGTTTATGTGTTACGCTTTCTTAATTTGTTGAGGCCTGCCCAGTCTGATAGAAAAAACCGTTCCTTTCCCTAACATTGATTTTACCCGAATATAGCCATCGTGTTTTCGGATTATACGCTGACACACGGCGAGTCCAAGACCAACGCCTCTTTCTTTCGTCGTAAAGAAGGGTTTAAAAATATTTTTAATGTCTTCCTTCTTAATTCCCTTGCCCGTGTCGCTGATGATTATTTCTACTGCATCGTTATTGTCTCCTGCAACTTTAGCCGTCGCTATGTTCAATACCCCACCGTCAGGCATCGCGTCTATGGCATTAAAAGCAATATTCAGCATCACTTGTGTAAGTTGCTCTCCATCTATCGCAAAGCTGGGAATCCCGGGATGCAGATCCATGTTTATGGTGATGCTTGCTGAACTATTGCTTGCCCTGATCAGGTCAACGGCTTTGAGGATGATTTCATTTATATTCCGATCTTTTAAATTGACAGCATGGGGTTTTGCATAATTTAGGAAGTGAAATACTACACCATTGAGTCTGTCGACCTCCTCAATAATAATATCGAGCAATTTCGCATTTTCTCCCGTATCAATCTCAGACCTGAGGCATTGGGCAGCGCCTTTAATGGAACCAAGGGGATTTCTGATCTCATGGGCAAACACTGGCGCCATTTCTTCCAAGAGGAGCGCCCGCTCCTTCTCCAACTTGGCGTCCAATGCATAAAGCGAGGTAAAGACATCCTTGCTTTCAGGGTAGAGAGAAGCAAAAATCTTTTCCAGAATTATCTTGAAGGGAGAAATGGAGATGACGATTGTAAAGCAGGCAACCAAGACATGGGTAAAAGGGAACTGCACATTATGGCCGAATAAGTTAATTACGAGATAAAACAACACCACAGCAAAAGCAGTAACAACGGAAAAAAGAAGGGCTTTAGCCATAAGTTCATGCAGTTCGGTGAGATGCGGATACGCGATGATCAGGAGTATAAAGTACAGCAGTGCGGCCAACATGAGATCAGAGAGCGGCGGAAAGCCGACCCCCAGATAATACAATGCGTCCAAAGAGCTGAGCAAAGTAGCTACAGGAAAGGCTATCGCGAGATACCCCATTCTTCTTCTTTCGACACCGTCAGCTTTTTTTTTGATATAAATCAACAGCGATACATAACTGATCAGAAGGACATAGGCAATGTAAAGCATCAGCAATGACTGCAGGTAATAAGTACGATACAATGGAGTGAAAAAAAGCAGGCCGATCGCCAGTCCGAAAAGAAGCGTGGACATGCCATCGTGATTGGAAAACAAGGTCTGATTGTGCAGAAAACGCCGGCAAAAGCTTATGGCAAGGGGCGGTATGGCGATCAAACCCGCATATTCGAAAAACCGGATATACTCAACGTTAAAAATACCATAACAAAAGGAGCCCATCTTAAGAACAAAGATTGCCATACATAAAGCGGCAAAAGCCAGCTGCACGGGATCGTTTTTTTTATAAATGATCAAGGAAATAGCAATAATCAGGCTGACTGCCGCCAGGATAAATGTCTCCACGGTAAACCTTCCTCTGTTGATACTTTGCAACTTGAAAATAATGCTATAGTTAACAGACCTCGAAGTCAAGGAAGTCCTAAATCACCGACCCCGCTTTCACAACAGGCCGCCGACATATTCCTCGGGAACTGATTTTTTTGCCTCTCTGAGAAGCCCCAGGATCGACTTTCTCGGCCCGGGCAATGGGTTTGCCTGCCCAAAAATTAGGCGGGCGCAGTGCCTTTATGGAGCGGTTTGCTCCTGAGAAGCGATCAGGAAACTCTTTCGCTATGTCGCTAACATCATTACATCGTCACAGCGCTTCACTGTGTACTTCTATTCGCACTGCGTACTTGACTATGCAGCCACTAGTGTAATATAAGTTCTCTACTCTGGGGACTCCCCCTGCTGCAACAAATTTTTTTCTTTATATTCCAATATGTTGCATTTTACATGGTGCCAAAGGAAATAGTGGCATGCTGATTGCAGTACAAAGCTACTTATCATGACTGAATAGATATTCATAGGTTCTGGAGCAAAAGCGACGATGGACAAGATTGTGACAGCAGCATTCCCCGGCCAGGGCGCACAACGCCCAGGCATGGGCAAAGATTATTTTGATGAGATTGCCGTCAGCAGGCAAACCTATGAGGAGGCATCAGATTCTCTCGGCTGGGACGTGGGCGCACTCTGTTTTGGTGAAGATGAACGCCTCAACCTGACTGAATTTACTCAGCCTTGCTTGCTGACAACTGAATTAGCGGCCCTGCGCGGCCTTAATTTTCGCTACGGTTTTGCTCCCACCCTCTTCGGTGGCCATAGCTTGGGAGAGTTTACCGCCCTGACGGCGGCAGGAGTGCTCCCCTTGGCAGATGCCGTCAAAATTGTCCATACCCGCGGTCAACTTATGCAGCAGGCGGTACCCATTGGCATAGGCGGCATGGCGGCCATTATCTCCAATAACATTGATCTGGCAAAGGTACGTCAAGATCTGAAAGATCTGCCGTTAGACATAGCCAACGCTAACTCCGCCCACCAAGTAGTGATCAGCGGTCATCTCGGCGCCCTGCCGGAAGCGGAACAACGTTTACGTACGTCTTTCAGCCAAGATCAAGGCTTCCGCTTTGTCCCGCTCAATGTCAGCGCCCCTTTTCATAGCCGCTTTATGAAGCCCATAGGAGAAAGATTTGCCGACACGCTGCGAGAGCACGGCAATAACTTGCGGGCACCTTATGCCGCTTGTGTGACATCTAATTTTACGGGGCAATTTCACTCTGCCGTGCCGGAAACAATCGTATTCAGCCTGATATCACAACTCAGTAACACCGTACGCTGGGTGGATAACATGAAATGTCTTGCAGCCAAGGCGGATATGATCTATGAGATTGGCCCTAGTCGTCCACTACGTGATTTTTTCAAAACCCTCGATATCAGCTGCGCCTCTATCACGAATCTGACAACGGCCGAGCGCACTTTTCGGGAAAGCAACGGCAACACAGCTTAAGAAGTAAGGAGATAAGAACATGGATTTTAACCTCACACAAAATCAGCAGATGTACGTTGACACGGTGCGGAAATTCGTTAAAGCTGAGATACTCCCGCAGGTCATGAACCTCGACCAGGGGCATGTCTTCCCCGGAGGACTCATCCACAAAGCATGGGAGCTGGGAATATTGAATCTCTCTTTCCCGGAGGCTCTCAAAGGTTATGAAGTGGATGTGGTATCTACCGCCTTGATTATCAAAGAACTTTCCTATGGAGATACGGGCATATCAACCTCGGCCATGTGCAATGATCTGGCGAACACGGTCATCGTGCAACATGGCACGGACACCCAGAAAGAGCTCTTTTTGGCACCTTTTGTGGATTCGCCGCTACTGGCGTCGTTTTGCCTGACTGAACCCGGCGCTGGTTCTGACAACCTGGCCATGACAACGTTCATTCAGAAACGGGAGGACGGCAACTACGTTCTGAACGGCGCCAAATGCTTTATCACCAATGCGTCCCTCGCTTCACAGTTTACCGTCTTTTGCAAAGTGGGCAAGCCTAGCAGCCAATTACTCGCCTGCGTCGTAGTTCCTGCACCGCCGGTCTTGGTTCAGGGAGACAACCACTCTGTTCCGGCCAACAAAGCAATTGCGCTGTCTACGGGAGGACGGATTATCATCGGCAAACCGGAAGACAAGTTAGGACAGCACCTCTCCAATACCGCCAGCGTCACCTTTGAGGATGTTGTCATTACACCGCAACAAATCATTGGCGACAGAAGGAAGGGTTTCACCTATGTTGTAGATGTGCTTGATTTTGCGCGCCCCATGGTAGCCGCCATAGGTGTGGGACTGGCGCGCCGCGCCTGGGACGTCACCCTGGCCTATACCAAAGAGCGGCGCCAGTTTGGTCAACGCCTCTGCGACCTGCCCATCGTCAGCGATACCCTGGTTCAGATGTGGAAGAAGGTTGAACTGGCAGAACTGGCCCTGATGAAGGCGGCCTTCAAGGTTCAGGAAAAGGACCCCGACCGGGGTCTCTATGCCTCTCTGGCCAAGAACGCTGCTGCGGAAGCGGCCCTTTTCTGCGCCAACGAAGGCCTCCACCTCCACGGCGGCTATGGCTTCATGGCGGAATATGAAATTTCCAAGCTCGTCAGAGATGCGCACATCATCGACATTTACGAAGGTACCCGGGAAGTGCAAAACATGATCATGGGACGGGAATTGATTTAATATGCTATATCTGCACGGGATGGGACATTTCTACCCGGAAAACGTTATTTCCAACCAGTTTTTGGAAGACTTGGATATCGGCACTACTGAGGAATGGATCTTAGATAGGGTAGGCATCCATACCCGCAGGACCGTTCTGCCGCTTGATTATATAAAGACGACCAGGAACCGGGACCAGCGCGCGGCGTTTGAGGTTGCGCTGTACAATAATATCCAGACCGGAGCCGCAGCAGCCAGGATGGCCTTGCAGCGGGCAGGTCTGAAACCGGAAGATATCGGGCTGGTTATCTCCGGCGGCTGTACCCCCGATACGTTGACGCCGGCAGAATCAGCGACGATTGCTGCCGAGCTGGGCATCGAAGCCCCCTGTTTCGATATCAATTCCGCATGCAGCACCTTCGGCATGCAGATTAACTTCCTCGATAACATGAAGCCCGAAACCCTGCCACCCTATGTGTTGGTTGTTAATCCGGAAAACATGACGCGCAGCGTCAATTATGACGATCGCAAGATAGCGGTATTATTCGGAGATGGGAGCTCGGCGGCAGTTGTTTCCACGACTGTACCGGTAAACAAAGCTTTTCTGTCCTGTTTTTACGACTCCAAGCCTTCCTCCTGGAAAAAGGTAAGCATACCCCGCATAGGATATTTCCAGCAGGACGGCAACGCCGTACAGCGCTTTGCCATTCACAAGACCACGGAATCCCTGCGCCTGCTCAAGGCATCATTCCCGATCAATGGAGATCGCCTTAAATTTATCGGCCATCAGGCCAATCTGAGCATGTTGAATACCGTTTGCAATCGTGCCGACATCAAGCCGGAAAACCACTGGCATAATGTGGCGCAATATGGCAATACTGGCTGTTGCGGCGCTCCCGCTGTTTTAAGCCAGCACTGGGACGATCTGCAGCCGGGCCATCATGTGGCCATCTCTCTGGTAGGGGCGGGGCTGACTTGGACACACATGCTGCTGAAAGTAGAGGAAAAGGAATGAACTATAATGAGTTTCTGGCCCGGGATCATTTCGGACAGGAAGAATTGATAGCCTTTGCTTACGGGAAGTTGGTCCAGGATCAGCCGGAAGGCTTCGATGGCCGTCTGCCGGCACCGCCTTTTCTCATGGTTGACCGGATAATTTCAATAACCAGCAACGGCAGGCATGGCAAAATTATCGCAGAACAGGATGTGAGATTTGACGCCTGGTATTTTCAGTGTCATATGCCCGGCGATCCCGTCCATCCCGGTTGTTTATGTGTAGACGCCGTCTGGCAGTTGCTGGGATTTTACTGCATCTGGCGCGGCTCCTTAGGAGCCGGCAGAGCTTTGGGATGCGGAGAGGTGTTTTTTAACGGTCAGGTGCGACCGTTTAACGGCTGCGTGCGTTACGAAATCACCGTCAAGCGCTTCTCCCAGCTGAAAGTATCGGGCGCTGCCGTGGTTATTGGCGATGCGAAAGTTTTTGTGGACAACGAACAGATCATTGATGTAGCGGATGCCCGCAGCGGAGTTTTCCAGGGCATCGTCTACCCGGATTACCCTCTGCGCTCAGCCAATGCCATCGGTGGACAGATGAAAGGAACAACATGACGGAAAAGCCTGTAGCCATAGTAACGGGTGGTGGTAGAGGCATCGGTGCCGCCTGCTGTCGCGCTCTTGCCCAGGAAGGATTCCGGGTGGGTATTCACTATAGAAACAGCGGTGAAGAAGCTCGCCAGATCCTCGCCGAGATAGGGGACGGTTTTCTCCTGCAGGCGGACATTGCCGAGATCGATCAGGTGGAGCAAATGGTCGCCAGCCTGAAAGACCATACCGCACAGGTGGATGTACTGGTCAACAATGCCGGTCAGTCTATTAATGCCGACATTAACTCTATGAAAATTGAACAGTTTGACGCTCAGAGAGCCCTGACCAGGGGGATCTGGTATCTTACCAAACGGATCGTCCGTTTATTCATGCTGCGGAAAAACAGCGGCCGCATCATCAACATCTCCAGCGTGGTGGGGCATACGGGCAACGCGGGCCAGATACCCTATACCATGGAAAAAGCGGCGCTTGATGCCTTCACCAAATCCCTGACCAGAGAACTACAGGGGCGTAATATTCTGGTAAATTCCGTCGCCCCGGGCTTTATCGATACGGAAATGACGGAAACCTTGCCGCCAGAGATCAAAAAACAACTCCTGGCCACTATTCCTCTGGGGCGGACCGGCTTGCCCCGGGAAGTGGCTGAAGTGGTAGCCTTTCTGGCCACGAAGGGCACCTACATGACGGGTAGCATCGTGCATGTGAACGGAGGCCTTTATGGCGGCTGATCAAGACACGCGTGAAATAATCTTAAACAGAGTTCCCCAGCAGCACCCATTCCGCTTCATCGATGAGATACTGGAACTGGACGAGAGCCGTATCGTGGGAACCTACCGCTTTGGCTCCGGGGAATATTTTTACCAGGGGCATTTCCCGGACCGCCCGATTACACCGGGAGTCTTGCTGATAGAGACTATGGCGCAAACCGGGGTGGTTGCTCTGGGGTTGTATCTTACCATGCTGCAAGGCCAACATTCATTCCAGGAAACAAAGAAAATGATAACTCTTTTTACCTTGGCAGATGCAGTGGAGTTTTCCGGCATCGTCCTGCCCGGCGAACGGGTGGTCGTCAAGGGCGAAAAGTTATATTTCCGGAGGGGAAGCCTGAAGACCAAGGTAAGTATGGAAAGGGAAAACGGTGAATTAGTATGCTGCGGTATCTTAGCAGGGACAGGGGTGATGCTGAATGAGACATAGGGTTGTGGTAACAGGAATGGGAGTCGTGGCGCCAAATGGCCATGGACTGGACAATTATGAGGCCGCTCTGCGTGCAGGCCAATCAGGGATACGCTTTATACCTGAGCTCTCCACTCTCAACTTCGGCTGCCATGTGGGTGGCGTTCCGCAGGGCTTTGATGCTGTTTGCCGGCAGTATTTCGACGAGGAAAAGATGGTGTCGATCAACGACAATATCGGCTATGCCTCCGTTGCCGCCATAGACGCCTGGACTGACGCCGGTTTTAGCATTCCCGGCCCCGACGATGACACCGTTCATTGGGACACGGGGGCCATCGTCGGATCCGGGATCGGGGGGATGGAGACCATTGCCAACACGGTGGTGCCCATGGTCAATGAGGGTAAGGTCAAACGCATGGGCAGCAGCATCGTGGAGCGGGTGATGAACAGCGCCACCAGTGCCCGCGTAGCAGGCCTTTTGGCCCTGGGGAACCAGGTGACGTCCAATTCCTCGGCTTGCAGCACCGGTAACGAGGCGATCATTGAAGGCCTGTTGAGGATTCGCGCCGGTTTGGCAAAACGTGTTTTAGTGGGCGGCAGCGAAGGATCTTCCCCCTATATCTGGGCAGGCTTTGACGCCATGCGCGTTATTGCCCGCAAGTATAACGATCAACCGGAACGGGCCTCCCGGCCCATGAGCGCTTCGGCCAACGGGTTCGTTCCCGGCTCCGGGGGAGCAGTACTGGTCCTGGAAGAGCTGGACATGGCCCTCGTGCGAGGAGCGCGCATCTATGCGGAAGTTTTGGGAGGCTATGTCAACTGCGGCGGCCAACGGCAGGGCGGCTCCATGACGGCGCCCAATCCGGAAGGTGTGAAGCGGTGCATCAAAGGCGCCGTCGCCGACGCCCATGTTGATCCCCGTGCCATCGACGCCATCAATGGACATCTGACGGCCACCTTCGCCGATCCCTATGAGGTCCATAATTGGGCTGCCGCGCTGGGACGAGCCCCCGAGGATTTTCCCTACATCAATTCTACGAAATCCATGATCGGCCATAGTCTCGGAGCCGCCGGGGCGATTGAATGCGTTGCCGTAGTTCTGCAATTATACAAGGGCTTTATCCATCCGTCCATCAACTGCGAGGATCTGCATCCGGACCTGGAAGCTTTTGCCGAAAAAGTTCCACACCAGCTGATTGAAAACCCGGAGATTAAGATCATCGCCAAGGCCGGGTTCGGCTTTGGCGATGTCAATAGCTGTTTGATATTTCAAAAATGGGAACAATAACTAATTTAAATAATTAAGGAGTAACCAATGGACGAAAAAAAAATTTACGACGAGTTTATGAACATTATCAGGATGTACGCCAAAGATACCGCCCTGGTCGAAAAGGCAACGAAAGAAACCCATATTCTGAACGACCTGAAGGTTAATTCCGCCCGTCTGGTTGATATCATTATCAAATGTGAAGACGTGTTCGGCATCGAAATAGACGATGATGATGCCGACAGAATAAGGACGATCGGCGACGCGATCGAAGTTATCAAGAGCAAGGTGGCCTAAGCGTGGGGTTCGGCGCAAAAGTCTTTCTGCAGGTGCAGTATGCAATAGGGAGATTGGCGGTGTTTTTTCTGGCGCCGCTCGTCTACCTGTGCGTACGGCTCTATGGTTACCGGGTACGGGACTTGAAAAAAGTGCGCAGGGAATGTGCCCTGCTTTTCAAGAACCACCGGGGCCCCTGGATAATTTGCCCCAACCATTTAACCAATATTGATTCGGTTATTCTGGCCTACGCCCTTGCCCCCATGCACACCTATATGCTGAACTTTCGCCTGCTGCCCTGGAACCTTCCCGAGCGCGCCAATTTTCAGCGAAATTTTGTTTCCACGTCCCTGTGCTATCTTACGAAATGCATCCCTGTCAATCGGGGCGGGGACCGGGAAGAAATGAAGCTCGTCCTGGAAAAGTGTGCTTATCTGCTGCGCCATCGGCAACCGGTATTGATTTTCCCCGAGGGAGGCCGCTCGCGAACAGCCAGAATCAATGCAGAAAATTTTACCTATGGCGTGGGCCGCTTCGTCATGAGCGAAGGAGACAGCAAGGTCCTCTGCATTTACCTGCGCGGCGACCATCAGGATAAGTATAGCAACATACCACGGTTCGGTGAACGTTTCACCATTGCCATCGACGTGCTGATACCGCACAAAACGGAATTGGGTGGACTACGGGCGCAACGGCACTATGCAGAGCAAATCGTAACCCGGCTGGCCCAGATGGAGGGTGCTTATTTTGAAGCGCATCGGCAACGACATAGTGGATTTGCTGCATCCGCATGCTCAGGGCAAGAGCAAAAATATCCGCTTCCGGAAACGCGTATTTCTCCCTGAAGAAGACAATCTGCTCCAGGCCGACCGGCAGCCCGATGCCCTGCTTTGGGCCCTGTGGACGGGGAAGGAAGCCGCTTACAAAGCCATCCAGAAAGATCAGTGGGATATTGCTGCCAGCCCCCTGCTGTATAACGTTCAATTCGAACAGGCTGAGACAAGGGAACCGGTAGTCGCTTTGCGTTCCGGCGAACGGCTTCTCCGAGGGACGGTGGCTACCCCCCGTGGTGCCATTCACCTTTCTACCCTGATTACCTCCAATCATGTCCACAGCATAGCCTCCTCTTTTTCACCGGCAGAAAACATAAGGATTGTTTGGCAGGTGGAACGCATGCCCGGCGATGATCCATCGCCAGCCTATGAATCTTTTTTTGTGCGCGCCGCCGCGCAAAGGCATCTTGCCCGCTGCCTGCCCGGCTGCAGCCCCCAGGATATCGAGATCAGACGCAATAGAGGGCCGCGAGGCTTAGCCCCTCCGTCCGTCTATCTTCGGGGAGAGACAACTGCCATAGACATCAGTTTGAGTCATGATGGCGTCTTTGCCGCCTATGCCTTTACGATTTTCCCCGCGCCTCGCTAAGCTATAATAAAGCTTGACAGGCATTGACCGTCTGCATTACGGTGTACGCTATCAATCAAATACAGGAGGTTACCATTGTCAGTAGAAAATAAGAATCCCCTCAAGATACAGGATAATACCTTTCGAGACGGCCATCAATCCATCTTCGCCACCCGGATGGAAACAGCTGACATGATCCCCATCGCCGAGCAAATGGACGAAGTTGGTTTCTGGGCCATGGAGGTTTGGGGCGGCGCCACGTTCGATACCATGCACCGCTTCCTCAATGAAGATCCCTGGGAACGGCCTAAAACCCTGAAACGCTACATCAAGAAAACCCCCTTTTCCATGCTGCTGCGGGGCCAGAATCTTGTTGGGTACCGCAACTACCCGGACGATGTTGCCAAAGCCTTTGTAGATAAGGCCTGCGAGGTCGGGATCGATGTCTTCCGCATTTTCGACGCGCTGAATGATCTCAGAAATTTTCAGCCCTGCGTGGAACGGGTCAAGGCTAACGGCAAGCATGTGCAGGCAGCCGTCTGTTATTCCCTCACGGAACGGCGTCTAGGGGGCGATGTATATAATCTTCCCTACTTTATCAAGAAGTGCCAGGATCTGGAAAATATGGGGGCCGACACCATCTGCATCAAGGATATGGCCGGCATCCTGTCACCCTACGACGCATTTGACCTCATTTCCGCGCTAAAAAAGGTCATCAAGGTTCCTTTACACCTCCATACCCACTACACCAGCGGCATGGCTTCGATGACCTACCTGAAGGCAATCGAGGCGGGTGTAGATATTGTCGACACCTGCCTGGCCCCCTTTGCCCTGCGGACATCGATGCCGGCGGTGGAACCGCTGGTGGTAACCCTCCAGGGCACGCCGCGGGACACGGGCCTTGATCTTTATAAACTGCTGGCCATGGGAAACCATCTGGAAGAAATCGCCCCCAAGTACGCCAGCTTCCAGGCAGCGAATACCCTTTCCGTCATCGACACGGGTGTGCTGGCCCATCAAATACCGGGCGGCATGATTTCCAATCTGGTCAGTCAATTAAAAGAAATGAAGGCGCTCAACCGGCTGCAGGAAGTCTATGATGAAATCCCGCGCACCCGCACTGAATCAGGAACCGTGCCGCTCGTGACGCCCACTTCCCAGATCGTGGGCGTGCAGGCTGTCATGAACGTCCTCTATGGAAGATACAAGATGGTGACAACCCAATTCAAGGACATGATCTACGGTCTCTACGGGCAAACTCCCACCCCTATCGATCCGGAAGTACAGCAAAAAGTGCTCAAGGGTTACAAAAAGGGACAGACACCCATTACGGGCCGGCCGGCAGACTACATTGCCCCGGAACTGGAAGACGCCAAAAAGAAAATAGGTGACTTGGCAAAAACCGATGAAGACTTGCTGACCTACGCCCTCTACCCGGCTACGGGCGAGCAATTTCTGAAACGGAAATACGGATGGGAGGAAAAGCCGGAAACCGGCCAACCATAATAATCAACCTACCGGGGTGCGGCATGCCGCACCCCTTTCAAGACCCAGTGCTTTCCCCGACGGTGACACCTTTACCTCCCCTTATCGCGCGTACAACTTGCGACGGCAGCAAAGCCGGTGGGAGAGGCGTGTGTGCACACCGATCCCTGAAGCGCGGTACCCGGCGGTGGGTTTTCGTTTCAAACGGAAGACCTAAGAGAAGGTCTCTGGCTCTCTTGAAGTCATTATCGTTTTGAAATCCCTGAAGAACTTCGGTTAGGATAAGATCACCTATGATGATGGGTGTGTCTCCAAGTGAAGAATCCAGCCGGAATGCAGCGATCGGCTGTATTGTCTGGTTGGGCTTTATTTTTTGGGAAAATACTGCACATTATTGATATTTTTGAAATCTGAATCCTGAGTCCAGAGAGTGGCTTTCCATTCCTGGGCCGTTGCGAGAATGATACTGTCCGCCATTGGAAGATTATGCTCCAAGCTTAGCCTGGAAGCTGCAATTGCCAATGGTGCGTTCATATCCGCAACCGTTCCTTTTTGCATAGCCACAACCGCCTGAAGTGCTTCATTCTCACTGAACTCGCGGATAATGACCTTGAATACCTCGTATATCGTTACCGTTGGCACGACAAGCAAAGCTGGATCACTCAGCGGGGCCAGGAAATGCTCTGCATTAGGCTCATCTGCGAAGTAGGCAAGCCAGCCGGAAGAATCAACAATATTCATACTCTATCTCCCTCGCGGTTGAATTCCGTATTGATCCCCTTGAGGAACCCACGGAGCTCTTTGATATCGCGTTCCGGTATCAGTTCAATGCGCCCGGCATATTCAACAATTTGCATTTTTTGTCCAGGATAAAGCTTCAATGCCTCCCTGACTGTTTTAGGGATAACGACTTGATATTTTGGTGATACGGTGACTGATTGCATGCCAATACCTCCATCGATCTATTTTGTGCTACGATATCATGATCGATATGGTTTTGTCAATTATACGGAGCTGCCTTATATCGATTGGGTTAACCGTTTTTTCGAATACACCGGTAAGGTGAAAGGCGGGACGATCCGAGATATACCGGGCACCCCCGATATCCGGGATTTCCTGTCCTATCGGACAGTATGTTTTCCCCTCGGCGAAACTATCCATAGATCCCCGCAGCAGTAAGGTCAGACGGCACCGAAAAGTCCATTGGATCTCCTCATGGAAGAATCAACCAGATCAGTTGACTTTTGCAATTACCTCCTACAGAGCAAAAATAATTGTCCTGGCAGGCCTCACCGGTCTTTACAAAAACAATACTTTCGGCTATCTTGCTAATCAGTCGATGAAAACGGCCATACCTTGACGCCTTGAACCATGAAACTTGCCGCGAGGACACTATGAAGAAAATTGCAACTCTTATCCTCTGCACCATGTGCGTGTTCAGCAATTGCTTGTTTGCCAGACACGGCCGGGCCGAAAACTACACCGTCAAGGGCGAGATGACTTCTACCATCCGGTACGAACTTCAGCATCAGGTTACACCGGGCGATGGCATGAAACAAATGTCCCTGAGCTTTGTGGTGCCCCAAACCTTTGAATCGCCTACGTATAGTCAGGAAATCAGCGACTTCCATCTCGTTCTGAAGCCGGAGCCGCAGGAGAAAAAAACCACCACCGACGGCCGCGGCAACAGCATCATACTTGCCACCTGGACGAAGATACCGGCGGTAATAGACGTCAGTCTCTCCTGCAA
>Ga0194060_10000880_pt1 | contig 21909 bp, 13 predicted proteins | sample SepL225m_MetaG_FD_163427 | JGI IMG/M metagenome (GOLD analysis project Ga0194060, IMG submission 163427) | Anoxic zone freshwater microbial communities from boreal shield lake in IISD Experimental Lakes Area, Ontario, Canada - Sep2016-L222-5m | ecosystem: Environmental > Aquatic > Freshwater >... | reverse complement strand
CAGCGACGGTAAAGGTCGTCCGCAAAGGCCATGACTGGCGCCGACTCCTGTTGTGCCGCCGCCCCTGCCAACCGCACCCCAAACACAAATAGACACATCCACCTGAATTTTATCATAATATTTATTCCGCCACATTGGCCTCAACCGGATCATAACAAAGCGAACGCCCCCCCACTTGGACAACAGGCGCATCCCTCGCTTCGGTGGATTCATGAATCAACCGATCCGCCGTCATCATGATCCCCTTTAGGGAACCGTATCGACTGATGGCCATAAGACTATAGTTTGAACACGATGGATACAAGGGACAGTGTGAGGTCATGACCACTGAAAAAGTGTTCTGGTAAATCTTCAACCACACAAACGAACAGAGCCGCCCCATCTCTTCCGGCTTGTCTTGGCGCGACGCCTCCGACGCCGACGTCACAGAGACGTCCGGAACCGGGAATTGCTCATTCACCGACCACGGAAGATCCGGGTCTTCGGCCTGCGCCAAGCCGCCGCTCCCCTGGCAGAGAGCCCCGACGAATATCATAGTCAGGATTTGCATTCCTCTCTGTTTAAGCGACAATACCATAACGACATCTCCCAGGGTTCAGGCGCATAAAACTAGCAGAACCTCTAAACTTAGTGATATAAAAAAATAAGAGGACAAAATAAGTCCTGTTTTGTATAAGGTGTCGATATTCAGGAGGGATCACCATGGACGTTGTTAGTTTAAGCCGTTTGCAGTTCGCCTTGACGAGTGCGTTTCATTTCATTTTTGTGCCGCTGACCCTCGGTCTGTCGGTTCTGGTCGCCGCCATGGAAGTGCGCTATGTGCGTACACAGAATGAACTCTATCTCAGAATGACGAAGTTCTGGGGTAAACTGTTCCTTATCAACTTTTCCCTGGGCGTGGTAACCGGCATCACGCTGGAGTTTCAGTTCGGCATGAACTGGGCCGAGTATTCCCGTTATGTCGGCGACATCTTCGGGGCTCCACTCGCCATTGAAGCATCCGTGGCGTTCTTTCTGGAGTCGGTCTTTATCGGCGTCTGGATATTCGGATGGAACAAAATCTCAAAGAAGGCCCATGCCCTGGCCATCTGCCTTGTCGCCTTTGCCACCAATCTTTCCGGATTGTGGATCCTCCTCGCCAATGGCTGGATGCAGCATCCGGTCGGCTATGTAATCCGCAACGGACGCGCGGAGATGGTCGATTTCATGGCCATGGTTCTGAACCCCAACGGCCTGATCAAGTTTGCCCACCAGATCGTCTCAGGCTACACGGTGGCCTCTTTCTTTATCCTCGGCATCGCGGCGTGGCATCTGCTCCGGAAGAACGAAGTCGCATTTTTCAAGGCCTCCTTCAAATTTGCCGCTGTCTTCGGGCTGGTGTCCACCATTCTGGCCGGTCTGACGGGTGATATCCACGCGATTGAGGTGGGCAAAACGCAACCGGCCAAACTGGCGGCCATGGAGTCGTTGTGGGATACCCGGAAAGGCGCCGGGATGTATCTGGTGCAATGGCCGGATCCCGCCCATGAGCGCAATCAGTTCGAATTTCTGTATATGCCAAATCTGTTGAGCCTCCTGTCAACCCATTCGCTAAACGGTGAAGTCCAGGGACTCAAGGCGTTCCCGAAAGAGGAACGCCCGCCTGTCACGCCCGTATTCCTGAGTTTCCGGCTCATGGTGGCTCTGGGCGCGTTATTCGGCCTGTTGGCTGTCCTGGCTGTTCTCTTATCGGCGCGTGACAAACTGGAACACTACCCGATCTTTCTCAAGATCCTGGTATTCGCCATTCCCCTGCCCTATCTCGCCAATCAACTCGGATGGATCGTGGCGGAGATGGGTCGGCAACCCTGGATTGTTTACGGAGTCATGAAAACATCGGACGCCGTCTCGAAGTCCATCTCCGTCAGCCAGGTTGTCTTCTCCCTGATCGGGTTCGTGCTGCTCTACACGCTTCTCGGAGCCGTCGATATTTATCTCCTGGTGAAGTATGCCAGAAAGGGACCTGACGGCGATCTTTCCTCATTCATCAAGACAGCGAAACGGGAGGTGTGACATGGAACTTCAAATCATCTGGTTTGTACTGTGGAGTGTGTTGTGGGCGGTTTATTTCATGCTCGATGGTTTCGTTCTCGGAAGCGGTATGCTCCAGAACTTTGTGGCGAAGAACGACACCGAGCGGCGGATCGTCATTAACACCCTGGGACCGGTGTGGGACGGCAATGAAGTCTGGTTGATCACCGCCGGAGGCGCCACATTTGCCGCCTTCCCCACGACTTATGCCCTGATGTTCAGTTATCTCTACACCGCACTGTTGCTCCTGCTGTTCGCCCTGATTGTGCGCGGCGTGGCCTTCGAGTTTCGCGGCAAGGTGGATGATCCGCGCTGGAAGTCGGTCTGGGACCGGGCGATTCTCGTCAGCAGTTTTCTGCCAGCCCTGCTCTTCGGGGTGGCGTTCGGAAATATCTTCAAAGGACTGCCCATGGATGGTGTCGGCTACCATGGCGGACTGCTGTCTTTACTCAATCCCTACGGACTTGTAACCGGAGTATTATTCGTCATGCTCTTCCTCGTGCATGGCGCGCTCTATCTTTCGGTCAAAACCGTTGGCCCTCTGAAAGCCCGGGGCGCCGCCGTAGCCTCCGCCCTCTGGATACCGCTTCTGGTCGTAGCCGTGGCCTTTCTGGCTTTCACCTACCCCGCCACACATCTCTTCGACAACTATCTGGCTCACCCGGCCCTGATACTGGTTCCGATACTGGCTGTTGTCGCCTTGTTTGCCATCAAGGTTTTCCTAATGAAGGGTGACTTGCTGAAGGCCTTCACGGCCTCCTGCCTGACCATTCTTCTGGTGGTGGCCACGGGCGTAACAGGACTCTTCCCGAACCTGATTCCGTCGAGTCTGGATCCCCAGTTCAGCCTGACGATATACAATTCATCATCCAGCCCCTACACCTTGAAGATCATGACCGGGGTGGCCTTCATTTTCATCCCCATCGTCATCGCCTACAAAATTTGGGTTTACCGGATCTTCCGCGCGCCGGTTACGGACAGGGACGTCCTGGACGACAAACAGGCCTACTGATTACCCGAAGAGAACCCGCATTAAGCCATCTTCCTTCATCGCGCCAAGGGCGCCGCGGGGACAGTCGATCTCATTGAAAACCTGCACCCCATCCGGCGCCGCTCCGGCCATGCGCACGGATACCGGGACAGGAACCCGGGTATGCTTGCCTGATTTGATGGGAACCGGGTGATCCGGAAGAACCGCATAATTGACCTCATCGCCAAGCGCCGCCATCACCGGAACAATGATACGGGAATCAAAGTCCTCGATGGCCTTGATCTTCAGGGTCAGATTCTGTTCGTGCGAGACCTCATCAATGGCCTCCAGGTGCAGATAAACGAAATCATGGGTCTTGAGCGCTTCGATGGCGGCTGCGGCCTTGCCCTCATAATTGGTGTCGATGTACCCGGTCGCCCCCTTCACGGGAATCACATCCATACCCAGACACCGGCCCAGCCCGACGATCACATCCACCGCCGAAATCACGGCTCCATGAACCCCATACTTGTCCTTGAATTTCCGCAACGCGCCGACTTTCCCGCCGCTCCACGGCCAGATTCCGTTTGCCATGGGTTTCCCGAGAGACTTCAGGCGTTGATTGACCGGATGAGCCTCCAATAAGGCAGGCGCCTCGGTCATCAATCGCAACAAGACGGCCGCCGTCGCATCCCCTTCCGGTGAATCTGACCTGGGCAGATGATCCACGACCCGCTCGCCATGGTTGTCGTCGGGCTTGTCCATTTTCACGCGTGATGAAAACTCACGTCCCGACAAAACCAGGATGTTGCGGTAACTCACTCCCGTATGGAAACGGATCTTTTCCGAGGCGAAATGATCATTCAAGGCCTTGATCAAGGCGGCGGAATCTTCCGGCGTCACATGCCCTCCGGAAAAGTCACGGAGCCGCCCCCCGTCGACCGTCGTGAGGTTCACCCGGAAGGCCACATCATCAGGGCCCAATTTCACGCCCCGCCCCGCCGCCTCAAGCGCTCCGCGCCCGCAATACTCGGTGGACAGATCGCACCCCAGCACCGACATGTTGGCCACCTCGCTGCTGGTCGGGAATCCAGTCGGCAACGTCAGCAAAGTCCCGGAGCGCCCCTCGCGGGCAATACGATCCATTCCCGGCGTCCGGGCTACCTGAAGGGGCGTCTTCCCGCCCAGTTCAGCAACCGGCTCATCCGCCATCCCGTCACCGAGGAATATTATCGTCCTCCGACTGCTCATAGCACCCCATGAACATTCTGAATTCTGACTACTTTCTCTTCACGGACTTGATCATAACCGGTTTCACGGGCACATCACCCGCGCCGGTCTGGACGGCGGCAATCTTATCAACGACATCCATCCCCGCCGTCACCTTGCCAAATACGGCATAGCCGAAATCACGGCCGCCATGGTTCAGAAAGTCATTGTTCACCACATTGATAAAGAACTGCGAGGTCGCGCTGTCCACAACCGAGGTACGGGCCATGGCCAGGGTGCCGCGGTCATTCTTGAGTCCGTTGGCGGCCTCATTTTTGATCGGGGCCTGGGTCGGCTTCTGGCGCATAGTGGCCTCGAATCCACCGCCTTGAATCATGAATTTCGGAATGACCCTGTGATAAATCGTGTTATCGAAGAAAGAGGCATCCGCATAGGCCAGAAAGTTGCTGACTGAAATCGGGGCCTTGTCAGCGAAAAGTTCAATTTCAATAATCCCCTCCGAGGTCGTCATGATCACGGTCGTTGTTTTGGCCACGTCGTTTGTCGTCATTGTTTTCTCCTGTGCGCTTACGTTTCCGGCAATGAATGCCATGGTTAATAAAAGAATCGGTAATCTCATTTTGCAATCTCCTTTCACAAGACCGGCTTATCGTAATCAATCCAACCCTGTTTGTTCAAGCCATTCTCGGGTCTCAACGCCATTCATGTCTCGGATACTTCCGTTGAAGTTCCTTTTTAACCTTGGGGTATCCCTCGCGCCAGAAGGTCGTCAGGTCGGACGTCACCTGCACGGGGCGATGATTCGGAGCGAGCACCTGTATCGTGAGCGCCTGACGCCCATTCGCAATCCGCAGGCTGTCTTGCACCCCGTAGAGATCCTGAATGCGTGCCGCCACGACCGGGGGATTGCTTTCGGAATACAGGATCTTCGCCTTCCTTCCACCGGGCAACTCCAAACGCTCAGGCATGAGTTTGTCGAGCATGGCCTGCTGGCGCGTATTCAGCCACGATTTGACGACCGGGAATACCGGATTGTCTTTGACTTCCCTGATACTGAAGGCGCCCTGACAAATCGTTTCAAGCATCAAACGCCGATCCTCCGGCCCGATGCCGGGGAAATCCAGGTCAGGGCACCACTTTCGCAACAGGTTGACGCGCAAAATCCACTGATCCACCTCATCCGACCAATGCTTAAGCGTACACCGCCCGGCCTGAACCTCGTCAGCCAGGAGCCGCGCCGCCTCCGTTTCCGAGGGATTCCCGCCTCGCTTCATCTCCAGAACCAGATCATGGTAATATCGGCCGCATTCGGCAATCACGCGTCGCGAATCATCAAACCGAACATTGCGCTCCACTCGGACGGCGCCGGGAAAGAGTTCCTCAAGCCACTCGGGTTCGACGGCCGTGACCAGCGACAGGAGCACATCCATATCACCTTTTCCGCCGCCCGCCTCAACCTCACGCACTTCCGCGGCGACGACATAGGAACTTTTTCTCACCACGCTGTTCCGCTCCAAGACCCCGCGCCGGCCATGGACCAGTTCACACCGGAGGGTACCCCCATCCAACCGCCGTGCCACCTGATCGGCAAAGCCTGCAAGCACACACCGTCTTACGGCATCATCCGCCACGATGTCCGGTTCCAAGGCCAATCCCTGCGCCGCCGCAATCCTGCAAAAAGTTTCATAGAGTCGTCCGGCCTGCCTCGCCACACCGGCGTGAATCCCCATTCCCCTGCAAAAATCAAGGTTGTAGTCATGGGCATCGGCTTCATGCCAGGCCTTCATCAGCATGAAGAAGTCCGAAAGGCCCTCATCGCCCAGATGCCGGTCGCGAAGTTCCTCCTGCCTCGAATCGGTCCGTCTGATCAACAGTCCGCGTTCCTGAGTCATGGCCGCAATCAGGGTCACACTCCTTACCCGGCCCGCTTCCTGGGCGGCCATCATCATGCGCGCATAGCGGGGATGCAGGGGAAAGGCCAGCATGCGGCGTCCCGTGGCCGTGATCACGCCGGTTGTCTCATCGGCTGCGCCCAGATCCCGCAAAAGGGTCTCTGCGCGGATCAACGTGCGCTCCTCCGGGGCTTCGAACCAGGGAAAAAACCTGGCATCCTCGCAGCCCGAGGCCTTCAGCATCAGCAGCGTTTCAGCCAGATCCACCCGGCGTATTTCCGCGAGTTCACGGGGCGGACGTTCATTCTGCTCGCGTTCCGCCCAGAGTCTCAGACAGACCCCGGGCGCCATGCGTCCGGCGCGACCGGCGCGCTGATCGGCCGAAGCCCGGCTGATCTTTTCAATCCAGAGCGTGTCAATCCCGCGGTAGGGATCAAACCGCGCCATTCGCGCGAGTCCGCTGTCCACCACCAACCGCACTCCCTCGATCGTCAGCGAGGTTTCCGCCACATTGGTTGATACGATAATCTTCCGCCGCCGTTCCGGAGCCACAGCGGCATCCTGATCACGGGGAGAGAGTTCACCGTGCAGAGGCAGGATGGCAAAGCCACGGGTCTCCTGCCTCAGGTTCAACGCCTGGATTGTCCGGTTGATCTCATAGGCACCCGGCATGAACACCAGCACATCGCCCTCCGCTTCACGGGTCACCAGTTCCACCGTCTCGGTCGCCGCCGTTTCCCACACCGGAACACGCGAACTGTCCACCGGTTTGGGCAGATACTCCATCCTCACGGGAAACATGCGCCCTTCCGACTTCAACACCGTGCAGGGATTCAGGTATTGCGCCACCGCATCACCATCCAGGGTGGCCGACATCACCGCCAGCACGAGATCAGGACGGGCCGTTTTCTGGAGTTGGAACGCCCGCGCCAGGGTAATATCGCCAAACAAATGCCGCTCATGAAATTCATCGAAAATCAGCGCGCCTACATCCTTGAGCGTGGGATCACTGATCAGTTTCCGAAGCAGAATGCCCTCCGTAACGAAGATAATCCGGGTACCCGAACCCGTCCGATCCTCAAAGCGGATATGGTAACCGACTTCACCCCCGATGGAACCTCCGCGTTCCGCCGCCACCCGGGTCGCCAAGAGACGAGTTGCCAGTCGACGAGGTTGGAGGACAATGACCTGCTTATCAGACGGTACCAGCCTCTGATCGATCATCATTTGGGGAACTTGGGTAGATTTACCCGAACCCGTTGGCGCCTGGATGACCAGTCGGCGGGTCGCCCCAACCGCTTTGACCAACGCCGCCTCAATCTCGTAGATGGGAAGGCCACGGGGATTCATGACGTTTTTTCTTGTGATTGAACATGGTGAGTTTCCTGCCTCACATCTTAATATTTTGGGCCTGGGCTCACATCAGGCGTCGTATGCGCGCAGGTCTTCGCCCGTAATTTGGTCGGCAGATACCAATTTATAGTGCCGCTCCTCGATGATACGGATGTCATCACCGACTTGGGCAAGTTCAAAGAGGGCAATCAAATCGTTGCCAACGAACTGGGCTGATATCGCACGGCAAAGAAGTTGAGGAAACTTCTCAGCACAACAGGCAATATCCTGCCTTGTCTGCACCGTCGACAGGCGATCACTTCCGCCCTTCGCTTGAACAGGGAGGACATATTGTCGGCCCCGTTTATCAAGGGCAACGTAGATTTCGTCTATCTCAACCTGTCCAAGGCCGGAGACTGTTGTGCGCAGGTGATTTTGCATCGAATAGGCGGCAACGCCGAGAAAGATGTCGAGCAGTCGGTTGTAGCGCACCTTCGCCAACAAGGCCTGCTCATCTGAGAGCGCGTAGACTGAAACAATTTCGGGAGTCGCATCGGGAATCTTGATGACTGCCAATTGCGTATTGGGCAGGATTCGGTTGATGGCGACTAAACGGAACGCATACTGCGACTTGCCGCGACCTTCGATGACCCACTCCATCCCCTCCGGTTGCGTCTTCGCAATGACCCCTGGCAATGGCATCCTGTAACGGATGGAGTAGATGACATCGCCAAGGTTCTTCGGCAACTTGATTCGCAGTTTTTTCGCCGCTGCCGTCAATTCGTCTCGATGGAAAGGAATTTCTGTCATCCCGCTCTTGTAACCGCCGCAGAAGATACTCTCGATCAAGGACGCATATCTGTTATCCGCCGCTTTTTTTCGTTTCATGACGCTCTCCTGAACGAAGTGGGGACTGATAACTCAATCTCCTCTTGTTTACGCTTGCGCAAACCGTTCTTGCGGTCACGCTTGCCAATGGGAACGGGAACGTTCCAGTACGCGGCCGCTTCGCCCATGTCCATCGAGAGAAGTTCTGGTCGGCCAAGCGTGACATGCCGGACAGGCCGGTTCGGAACAATACCGAGCGCCCGCACAACCGCGCCAGCGACCGCTCTGGCAAGGGGTGGCGGAACCGAATTCCCAATTTGGCGCGCGCCATGCCATTTCGTAACATGAAAACGGAACCAATCCGGATACCCGTGAAGGCGGGCCATTTCTCGCACTGTGATACATCTTGGATAGGCATAATGAATGGGACGTGGACTTGTGAAAGCACCCCGGGAGGCATCTGTCCCAGCACGAAGTGTGTTGCATACACCCCTTCGAGACAGTTTAAAGAATCGCGAAATCGGTTCGATTTCGCCCTCTTCTGTTGCCGCAAAACGCTTCCGCGATACGTCCGTATGCACGGTCCTCATACTGGATGTCAGGATATCAGGTTTCCAGTTTCGAACGTAGCCACAATGCCAGTCTTCAGCGGTGAGGCAGCGCAATTCGCGAGAGTAGTCCGTCAGTACTCCTCCCCTGTCGTTAATTACAGAATCGGACGTCATCAATTCATCCCATTGTTCGACATCTGGCAAGTCTCCAATGGCGTCGAAACAGGTTGGCGTTGTCATCCTTCCATTTTGGCCAAGCAAATCACTTTGATCCGTGCTGGTCTCTTCGGGATAAGAAGGAAGCGGCACACCCTTTTTCGCGCCGAGCAGAAAAAGACGCTGGCGATCTTGAGGAACGCCATAGTTCATCGCGTTCAGCACCCTCCATGGAATATGAACACGATACCCTAAGTCACCGAATGCCCGGATCAAGGAATCAAGGAATATGCGGTGTTTGCCGATTGTGAGTCCCTTGACGTTCTCGAAAACAAACGTTCTTGCCCCCAGTTCGTCAACCAAACGAACGAATTCCTTAACAAGTTGATTGCGGGAGTCATCAAGCATTCGATGTCCGATGAGGGAAAACCCCTGGCATGGCGGGCCACCAAAAACGACATCCACCGTTTTTCGACCAAGTCCCGATCTCGTTCGCAGTTCTTGTCCGGTCAACCCGACAATCGACCTAGCGAGCACCACTGTTTCCGGAAAATTGAAATGATGTACAGCGGCATGAATCGGGTCGATCTCGACAGCGGCAGCGATATCAAAACCTGCCTGCTCGAACCCCAATGACATTCCTCCGGCGCCCGCAAACAAGTCGATCCCTATTGGTCTTCTATCCATTCGTGGGATTAAATTAGGAGGTTGCTATGTCACAGTCAAGGTGTTGTTGTGGTATTCGTCGTCCCCATCGCGAACGCTGTCACCGAATTGCTCGCCACCGGCCCGATCTAAAGCGCTTTAGATTCATTTTTTCACTGCTTTCTCTCCCCTGCGGTGAGCCAGTCAGTCCTGAGTTTTCCGAAGATCCGAACCGTTTTCATCGAAACCGCATTTTCTCTTTAGCCGCCCGTTGACACGTCGGCCAAGCAGGTCGCCCGCCGTCGACGGCAAACGCGGACTCTTCAAAAAAGCCAATGCTAAACAGGTTGAGCAAGAGGTTGTCGCCGTCTCCGGTAAGTGGCTGAGAGTGCCCGGACGGAACGTCCCGTTGCGGCGCGACGGTGGCCGACGACTAGAACAAGGTGACAGGTAGAACAAGGTTAATAAAACAAGGGATCAGGCTAATAGACTGTAAGACGTCAATTTCCCAGATCCCTTTCATCGTGTGATTCAATCTGGACACCCTTTTGAACGCTTGATCGACCAGTGACCAACTTCAGCCACCGTCTTCACTCATAATCTGTCAGGATTACAACACCAAATTGGCGTGCCGCAGGCCATGCTGCAACGCGACTGGTTCCAGTAACCATCTGCTTGAACTTCCCCTGTCCGACTTCCCGCCCTGACCCGCTACGCCGACGCGCAATGACCATACAAGTTCACCCGCCGATGCCGGATCGTGCACAGTCCGCCATACTCCGCCCCCTTCATCGGGCGAGTACCCGTCTCACACTTCTCGCTGAAATTGTTCTCTAATAACCTGTCACCTTGTTCTATTTTGCAATGTTATTGAGAGCAATGGCCGTGATGCCTCCTGCGAAAAACTCCTCATCGAGGCGGGATGGAAGATCAACCGCGAGGGCAAAATGCTCGTCCCCATCATTGACGACGCCCATCTCATGGACGTCGAATGCCTGCGCAAACTCCGGCTCCTGGTCGAAGATTTTCCCAAGAACCACAACCTTGTCCTCTTCGCCCAGCCCCAGTTCATCCACAAACTGCACCTCACCGTCAACGAGGACATCAAGAGCCGCGTCACCTATTCCGTTAAGGTTCCCCGCCTTAACCCCGAAGATATGCGCGCCTTCCTTTACGCCCAGTTCGACCTCGTCGGGCTCGGCCACAACATCTTCAACGAGGATGCCATCGCCCTCATGGTTCGTTCCTCCGAGGGCATCCTGCGCCGTCTGCGCAACCTCTGCCTCTCCTCCATACTCGAAGCCGTCCGCGACCGCAAACACGTCGTCGGCCTCGAACAGATCAACCGCGTCCTCCTTCAACCCCACTGGAGAAAAGACCATGACTTGGAACCAGTCTGACCTGTCACGCCGCAGTCCCTGGACGAAGGCGGACATCCGCCACGCCCGCCAAGTGGCACTCAAACCTGTTCTCGAACAACTCGGCTACCAGTTGGAGCCACTGAAAAACGGGAACTACATCATCGCCGGCACAACCCCGGAGATCATCGTCAAGGAGCACTACTGGACGCAAACCACCACCGGCGTCGCCGGCCCTTCGACCGAACTCAGGGCGGGCAATGCCATCGACTTCCTGGTCAAAATCAGGGGCGTCACTTTCAACCAAGCCATGCAACTGCTCAGGGAGCCGGGAGCGTCATAAGCGAAATCGGGGTTTATGACAGTTCGGGGCGGATGAAAGAGGCGAGAAAATCGCCTATACGTCCGGGGCCGTCATAGCGTTTATATGCGGTTACGACGCAAACGGCACAATAGAAAGGAATCTCATGACGGGAACGGGAGCAGATTACGGTCAGAGCGCGGAAATCGGCGGGATTTTAGGCAGGTTTAATTCGGTCGGCGCGTACGGTCACAATTTGATCGGTAACACCTGTTCATGACGTCAATGTACTATGGGGAAGGGGTGCGGGGGAACCAGAATGTGACCGAAGGATCACAATTATCAGGGCATTTCATTTGCAGAATGTGGAGACGTGAGGTCTCCGCGCTCACTGGTAAACCGCCGCCGCCCGCCACCATCCGAAGCCAGCCACCTTCACCGGCGGCGTTCCGGTTGAGCGAGCCGACGGCGCAAAAAATGCGTAAGCACTTTTTTGTGACGGAGGCGAGCGTAAACCACGCCCATGGGAAGGAATAAGCCACCGGAAAGTGCAATCAATTGCACTCCGAAACGGCTCAAATATTTGCCGAATGTAGAGTCGTGAGGTCTATGCACGGGGTAGCGTCACCACGTCGGCCGACGCACACCGTGAGCGGAGCCGCGTAGCGGCGATCAGATATCGTCGGTCCAACGACTGTAGAATCGTCGTTGGATCTTGTAAGGGATCGCTTGGCCGTCCTCGCCAAGGATAAGGAATCGGTTTCTCTTCAAAAGATACCGCTGTCCGCATCTGCATTTGAAGGTAAGCCCCGTATCGCCTGGACGTACGGGAATGCCTTCGTAGTCGCTTGGTCCGCAAGTCCCGTTCTTGCATTTCGGAAACAGCGCTTTCCCAGCGTAGCGTCTCACTATCATAAACAACGAAACCAACACCGCCAAAATCAGCGCGTTTATCCAAAAGGAGTGGCCAATATACGTGTCGAGTATTTTGGCGGTTCCGAGTAGCACGAAGAAGACGATAACGGCAAACAGAAGATTAATGAGCGTCATTTGCAGTTCCCGTCTTGATCCGTATTCTGGTTGAGGTAGAGATTCAGCCCAAGGCCTCCGAGCAAGCCGCCAGTTGTCGGCCCCTGCCCCAGAACGGCCAAGTAGTCCAAGGGACTTGCTCGTAACGGTAACAAAGCCCGTTTCCACGCATTGTAGTTCTCCAGCAAATATGTTCCGCGTTCAACGGGGCTAAGATGCGCAATATCTCGGAACACGCTCTTCGGAAGAACGCCTGATCCAATATCATAGAGAATCGGATGTTTCAGGTATTGGCCAGAATTGACAACCGCTCCCTTCGGGAAGGCAAACGTGCTCGCATTCATTGCCACGAGGCCAACGGTAGCACCGCCCCACGCTACAGCCCCGGGGTAGTCGCCACGGCCCGCTGCTGCGCCGGAATTGGCTGCCGTACTCTGCACTCCTTGACCGCCAATCGTATCGAGCAAGGCGGTGACGCCGCTGTAGAAGTTGCCTTGAACACTTCCGGAAACTCCGCCACGTGCCCAGCCTGCGGAAGCCGTATCCGCCATGTCGGCATAGAGTGAATACAGTCCGAAGGGGTCAAGGAAACACACCAAATTATTGTTCATCGCCGCATAGAGGTTACAGCCGCCTGAAATCCCAATCCTGTCCTTGCTTAGCCATCTCCCGAGCGAGGCCGAATAATACCGGCTGCGGAAGAAAATCAGCCCTGTTGAATATGACGCTTCCCGACCTTGAAAAGCAAACCGGTTCCCATAAGCCGAAGCCGCCAGCACGGTTCCATTGCTACTGAGCACCGTGACCTCGCCCCATGCTGTGTAGCGGTATTGCTCGACAACAGCGCCGTTGGTATTGACCAAGGCATGAACACTACCAATCGCATCCTTCAAGTAATAATAGGTATTGGTCGCGGCACCGTAGGTGGTCATGGAACGGATGTCATCAATTTGTGCCCCATACGAATAAGACCGAGCCAAAACATTGTTGCTCCACTCCGCCACCACATGTGGACCGGAATAGACGAGCGTGTTCGTAACTGTACCGGCAATAATCCGGACGCGCCTGCCTAAGGCGTCGTAGTCATATTTTTCCGCCGTCACGCCGTTACTGCTGACTTCGGTAAGTTGGTACGCCCCATCCCACTTGAGTCCCCACTTTTTGCTGGCGCTGAATTGCAGGTTGGTAATGTTCCCTGCCAAATCATGCTGCACCAACGTTCCGACACCGAAGTTCGTCAGGATGTTCCCGACGGCGTAGGAATATAGATTCGTCACGCCATTCGTTATTGCCATGGTTCGGTTCCCGGCCAAATCATAATTCCACGATGCGGTATAGGTCAGACCGGTACTGGCGTACTGCTTCTCGGAAAGAAGTCGATCCAACGAATCATAAGTGTAGGCCGTCCATCCGCCATTTTCGCGACTGACATTGGTGATCATCCCCGCAGCATTGAATGAATAGGCGAAACTACGGTTCGTGCTGCCGTCGCTTGTCCGCCACACCAGCGAGGTGGCGCGATCCAGAATATCGTACCCCAACGACTCCGTGATAACGGCATTCGACACCGCCGCCACCAGTCCATTGTTCGTGTTGTAACTCCACTGGAAAACCGTGGTCTGGCTGGGCGCGCCCTGCGCCGTCAGGCACAGCGGCCTTTCGGCCGCATCATAAGTCCAACCATACCGCATCAGTGTATTGGATACCGCAATATTGGTAACATTGCCGATGGAATCAAACTGCCAGGCGACAACATTGGTTCGCCCCCATGCGGCAGTCGACTCAAAGTTGCGGCGGCCCAACACGTCAAAACCATTGGTCACCACCCCAATATTCCCATCAACGTAGTATCTCTGGGCAAGGCGCAACACCCTGTCGGGTGTCCAAAAATAGACATTCGTCACCTCGGCAGATCGCGTCCAAATCAATTGACCATCCGTATGATAAACATTCGACACCGTGGTTCCGTCAAATCGGGTCATGTTCTTCACATAATCCCCAACACCCCAGTTGACCGTCATTACCTGGCCCTGAATATTTGTCACAGAGACCGGGCGATCCTGGGCATCGAGTTTGTAACTTTCCACCGCCCGCCCCATGGGATCGGTAATCTTCAATGTGTTAAACTGCCGGTCGTAAGCAAAACCAATCGTGACGTTTGTGGGGGTGGGCCCATCCAGCCAGCGGCTGACCGAGGCCGGTTTCCCGGTGGGAAGCCACGTCAACACGTTGGTACGCCCCGCTGTATCCACCATGTTCGTAAGATTACCCAGCGCGTCGAAGGCAAAGGACTCCGTCAGTCCGCCCGGATGCGTCACCGCTGTGACCTGCCCGAGCGCATTAACCGTCAGCGCATTGGTCCGGTATCCCGCATCGCCCGGCACAATCACCGCCGTTACCTGGCCCAGTCCATTCCTCACGAACCGCGCATCCGGTCCCAAGGTCGGCGCCACCCGGTTCACGTACCCGGCCGTATCGTTTTCGTAGTTTACTCCGTGTCCATTGGCATTGGTCACCGCAACAAGAAGACCATTCGTACTGTAATAGAACCGCGTCTCGAAACCGCTCGTCCCGTTTGTGCATTCACGCACCACGCTCACCGAGCCGTTCGTGTACTCAAAAGAGGTTTTATATCCGCCAGGATCCGTCGCCGACGCCAACGTGTCATCGGTATTCCAACTGTACATTGACCAATTCGTCGCCGCATTCCCGCAATATTTAACGCCATTGCTGAGTACATTGTGATGCCCGTCATAGACCGCCACTGCCTCCAGCGTGTCGCCGCTGGCCCCATCCTTGATGCTCTTGTTCGTAACGTTCTGCGCCGCATCATACTGGAAGCGGGTCCAGGTATTGCTCCACGTCGCCGCACCGGGTGTGCCGGGACCGGTGATCCCGGTAATCACCATTTTCCGGGAATCATAGGCATAGTCGAAAACCACATTCGTATCACCCCGGTCATAGGTCACCCTTGTGGCATAGCCGCCGGGATTGGTGTAATTGAGGGTGTGCGCATACCAGCGGTTGCCCGCAGGTTCCAGCGACATACCGGTTCCTTTGGCCGTTATCACCGCCGGTTGCCCGTTCCATGCCGGGGCGTTGGTCACATAAACCACACTGTACGCATAAGTCTGCCCCGCCGCGTTGACTTTCTGCGTCAGCACATGACAGATCGCCTCATAGGCAAAGGTTTCCGAATAGACCTTCCCATCGGCAATGCGGGTTGCATTCGTAAGCAGGCCGTCCGCACTATACGCAAACGTCACATACAGATTCGTGCTCGGCGAATCAACCCGCGTCAGGAGATCTCCCGTATAGGACAGCGTCAACGCCTTGCCGTTGTCATGAGCCACCTGCGTCAGTTTTCCGGCATTGTGCGTACACGTCAGGCCCGCTCCGACCCCGTCCTGCAACCGCTGGATCGTACCGCCAGCATCGAACCGCGCGACCGTTCCGCCCGGCCAGGTCACACGCAATTCACTGTTAGTGAAAACAAGCGCCAGATTCGCGGTCTGAGGCGGCGCCAGTGTGAAACTGCTATTGGTCTCGCAACAGAACCAATACGACTGACCGTCACCGGTTTTCAGTACCTTGAAGGTACCCGCCCGGCTCCCATATGCCGTGTTGGACACCGACGCCAATGACCAGTCGAGACTATGTGTCCAGCCGCGACCCATGGTATTTGAGGCCGTGGCTGCGCTGTTGTAGGCACGGACAAACGCCAGATCAAAGGCCGGGCACGCCACCGCCAGGTCGGTCTCATTGAGGGTGTTGTTCCCGTTGAGTGTATTGATGGGATCTTTCGTAAGCCCATCGTCGCCCCCGGCGTTGACGTCCTGCTGGATCATGTTGGTGGGGAAGGTAAAGTCCCAATGAATCCCACTGGTGTCAGGAGGATCATACACCATATCTTCCAGTGGTGAATTGTCGGGTGACGCCAGCCACGGAACCTGATTGCCCGGCCAGTCAACTGGCGAAAAACTAACCTTATAGGCATCAGGGAGACTTTGCCCTGTATCTACCCGCTGTATTGTGAAATGCGCATCCTGGCCCGGCTCCAATAATATTTTCTGGGTATCAGTATACCCGTTTGCAGGCCGGGCTGACGCCACCACGGCGCCGTTGAATAACAGATCCCAACTGTCATCGTACCAATCCGTATCAGCCACTGTCACCCATACGGCAAGCGTGCCTCGTTGAACCTCATTGCTATTGGCGATTCCATCCTTGTTCCAATCGCCGCCCCCATCGCCGGGATTGATGGGGCTCAAGCCCCGTGACACTTCCCAGCCGTCGGTCAGGCCATCATGATCCGTATCCCGCTCCATCGGAATAGTCCACGCCGAATATTCTTGGGCATCGGTGAGTCCATCATGATCGGTATCCCCGGTTCCATCATGATCCAACCCGCCAAAGTAATACCGCTCCCAATCGTCGTTCATGGAGTTCGCATTTGAATCCACAAACTGGAACCCGTCGCACCCGATGTCGGGAGCCAGGGGATTGACCCAAGGATCGCCATTGATATCAGTCGCGGGCAAACCAGTCGGTGTTCCGGCGCCGATGCAGGGAGAGCCTGGTGACAGCAACCGGTAGCCTCCAACGAGTCGCGGATCACTGGTAATATTATTCGAGGATGAGTTGTTCGTATAACCACCCTGAACACAGGAATAGACGGCGTTAACCCCATCGGAAAGTTGTTGTCCGGAATTGCCCCACACAATCCCATCGCACACCGTTACGCAATTCGGCGTACCACGCCCAATCAACCCGCCTGTTTCGGAGGGATTATTGCAACTGTTGCTGACAATCGCACAGTTCTGGAGGTAGCCCGCATAACTGAATCCTGCCCCTGCACGAGTCCCCGCCCGATTGTTGATGATCGCCGTATTTTCAATAATCGTCCCGTTTCCACCACTATGGGCATAGAGTCCACCATAGGAGCCCGTCGCCTCGTTGCCGTCAACCACGCAACGACGAACCATGACCCAACCGTAGGGATTGTTGACAAAAAACCCGCCGAACGCTTCACTCTTGTTGTTGGCGAAATGGCAGCGTGTCACGCTGGCAGTGCCCGGCGACGCGGACACCGTGAGGAACGCACCACCGGCATAACCACCGCTCCCATTCACGCGATTCCCCACTACTTCGCACTGATCCATCGTAATACCAAGTCCGGAAACATAAAGCCCGCCCGCGCCATTCGAACTCGTCACGCTATTGTTGGAGACTACCAGCCCCGACAACTGGACAGACGAGGCACTTAAGATATACATTCCGCCCCGCGCGTCGGGGCCCTGGGCAACATTTCCGACAATGGCCACATTCGTCATCACCACGGGAACCGAACTTGATAACGAAACATATCCTCCTGCGTCGCTCTTAGCCGTATTGCTGCTTATCCCACCGCCGACCATTATCAGTCCTCCGGCGTTGACGAAAATTCCGCCTCCCGTTCCACCATCAGACGCATTACCAGTCACAAAAGTATTACTCAATACCAAAGGGGGTTGGCAGTTGGTGTCGTACCTGATTCCACCCCCATGACCACCGGAAATACTCCGGTTGTCCCGAATTTCGCATCCTGACAGCACAGGCGAGTTTGTTCCGGTCACATTCATGAAATGCATGCCGGCGCCATGGGACGCGGTATTATTGGCCACCACACTTGTTCCAACCCTGGCAGAACCCGCGCACAGGATACCTCCGCCATAAACGTAAACCGAATTGGAACGAATACTGCACCCTGAAACCGTCACCCCATTCGAGAGCCACAGTCCTCCACCGTAATACGCCGAATTCGAGATAATCGTGCAATCAGCCACCACCACAACCGCTGTCCCTGTCGGTGCGGCATTGATCGCCCCGCCATCGCCCCCTTTGTTCCCGAAGAATGAGCAATTGGTCAGAATTGCTCCGCCAGACACCATCACCGCACCCCCGGCAATTGCCGACCCAAGCGCTCCGTTGGTCAGGAAGGTCGTCGAACTGATCCAGGGACTTCCGCCCTTCACGCACACGCCGCAGCCCCCATAAGTTCCCACAGAATCCGGCGGAATATTTCCAGCAATCACGCATTCAGTGATGGTCGGGCTTCCGGGCTGGCACTTTATTCCCGCGCCCCAGTCAGCCTTGCCATTACGGATGGTGAACCCACGAACTATCGACAACGCTGACTCGCCGTGATGGAAATCGAAGCCACGGTCAGTTTGTTGACAGTCAATGATTGTATTTGCGGCGCCACTCTCAGAGACCAGCATCAATGTCTTCCCGTCGAAATCCAAGGCGCGGTTCCCCGCGTTGGTATAAGTGCCCGCCTTGACTTGCACCACGGCAAAATCCTGGGTCACGCTGTTGATCATCGCCTGGATGGTGCTGACGCCATTGGTCACAATATGGGTCGGCGCGGGAATGCTGTTACTCGAACTCGGATCACTCCCGCGTTTGATTTCATAAATATTGCTATAGCCATCGCCATCCTTGTCCGCCATCGCATCAGCAACTAACGGATTGAGCCCGTATTTCACCTCTGCTCCATCCAGCATCCCGTCCGCATCGCTGTCACTATTGGTCGGGTTTGTGCCGTGCTTGTATTCCTCGGTATTGCTGAACCCGTCCTGATCCGGGTCGGCGCCCAATTCCCAGATTGCATGAACCTGGTTGGTCGACCACTCGCCCGGAAATACCCGCACATCATCCAAAAGGCCGGCAAAGAAGTTGGTCGGTATCGAACCCGAGGCCGCACCCAGTCGAAGGACGTTGGTATCCTGCGAGATTGTCCCGAACCCCAGGCCCCAGTCATAATTGGTTGTGGTTACCCGCGTGCCGTTTATATAGAGAGATTGAGCAGTGCTACCAAAGGTTCCGACAACATGGATCGGCGCATCCGCCGTGAGCGCGCAGGGATACCGCAGCGACTTTACCCCCGACGCGCAAATGGTGAAGGTTACCGCGCCCGTCTCATATCCCAGACTGTATCCCGCCGCGCCGTTCGGCGCGCGCTTGCTCAGGAACATCGCTGTCCCGTTCGTATAGAGCCCGATGGGTTTGATCCAGAGCCCGACACTCACCTGATCGGGTTTAAGGCTGGCGCTATCAGGCACTTCCATATAGGCATTAGTTCCATTCAACAACAGTCCATTGCTGATAATGCCGGTGACCCACGCATTCGATCCGTTCATCAACACGCCATGGTTGGCGTTGGCCGTGGTATCAAAAACATTGGTTCCCACACCTTCATCAAGTTGCCACCACGCCGCCGCGCCCTCCTCACCACCATGCGTGGGATCCAGTCCGTAGCGCACTTCCCACCAGTCTGCAATTCCATCTTCATCATTATCCGGATCTGACAGGGCAATATCCTTCCCGGTAAGGTTGGCATCCAGAAATAGGGGGTTGCTGTTGTGACTGCCACAGGCTTCCCAGAATGTTGGCAGTCCATCGCCATTGCTATCCCGCCAGGCACGAACCCAATAGTTGGTGTTCGGCGGCAAGTGGGTAATGGTGTAGGTTCCCGCGTTCGTGAGCGTATCGGAATAAACCCAGACCCAATCAGTCCCATTCGTGCAGGCCACCACATGGATCACGCCGGCCTGGGGGCCGGTGTAGGTGATCGTGCCACTGATATTCCAGGGATGACTCAGGTTGTTCGTGGGATCGGTGTTGGCATTGTATTCATCGAGATTCGTGTACTCGTCGCCATCAGGATCGGCGCTTCCCGTGGTGTTTGTAGTACTGCCGAAGCAAAGAATCTCCCACCAATCGGGCAGGCCATCGCTGTCGTTGTCAGGATCAACCAGCGTGATGTTCTTCCCGGTCACGCGGTTTGTGATGACAAGTTGGACATTGGTGTAAACGCCCTGCGCCTCCGAGGCATTGGTTTGGCCGTTACCGTTGCGATCCAGCCACGACTTGAGCCAGTAGTTCGTCTGTTCCAGATCGGGAATCAAATATGACACAGGGAACCCAGCGACCGCTGAGGTATAACAATGTGCGGTTGACCAACTATTGGAACTAGTGACTGCGATGACCCATACCGTTCCAGTCTGGCGACCGGAATAGAACACCGTTCCAGATACATTCGGAGGGTCGTTTGGATCAAGGGGATTATGTCCGTGGGCCACTTCCCATCCATCGCCCATTCCATCGCCATCGGTATCCTTCACTTTCGGATTGGTGTGCCAGGTTAATTCACCTTCAACATAAAGATTGCCGTTTGTCGCGATGCCTCCAGGGTAGGCGTTCGTGGTTACAACTCCGCTATATCCATCAACAAGGCCATCGCCATCACTGTCCATGCTGTTAGGATCCGTGCGGTACATGAGAACTTCGCGACCATCGACAATCCCATCACCATCGGAATCCAGATCGGCATCCCCCGCCGCATAAAATCGGTTGGAGACTGCACTGTTGGTCGCGCCGACATCAAGCCAGGTCAACGCGTTCGTGCCCACCGTCGATAGATTTGTAACCAGGAGCGACCAACTGAAATCGAGAAGGTTTGTTGAGACAAATAACTCCAGTCGGTTGGTGAAATTGGACGGATACTGAACCCCCACAAGTGCCCCTGATGAAGTATAGATGGGTTTATCCATACAGAGATAATTGTCCGCCAGTGATGAACGCATCATTGTCATCCCGCCCGACACTGAAACACGGGAGGTGGTATTCAACGTCTCAGAATCCTGTGCCCGCAGGGCATCCCACAGCGATGCAACCTTTTCTTCCACATAGATCTCGATATAACTGTCCGGAATCAGTGCGATTCCCATCTCAACATGCGAGGGATCAAGCCATTCCTCATCCGCAGTCCTGCGCGCCACGGAATAGGCTGAATCATAAATCCATGGATGAATCTTGCGAGCCAGCCAGCGAGGATCATAATCGGCGCGGGGTTTGAAAACGTAGAACACCTTCCCATCCACATTCAGCACCTCGATCTCCCTTGTCGCCTCCACCTCCCGGAGTTTCAGGTGATAAACAGGACTTCCGAACTCGGTTTCACACACAAGGCCATTCAGGAACGATTCGGGGAATGTTTTGGGATCAAACGAAAACAACCCGCGCGAAAAGCAAACCGGTTTCGGCATCCGGGGCACAAACAGTTGTATATTCTTCAGTTGCAGATCGAAGAGTTGCTCAACCAGAAAAGCGGGACTGTCGGCCACGTTTTCCTTAAGTTTGGCGATCAGCGCCGCTTGACGCTCGGAAATTATCTTCTTGCTCAACTCGGTGCCAGCCCACACCACCAACGCCGTGGTCAAAAGGCCCAGCATGACAAACAATGAAATGACCCGAATCCGTTTGCTGCCCGCCGTCTGTGTTTCAAGCATATTTCTCCCTCTCGTTTCCGGGCTCACACCATAAAAGAGGCGCGAACTCCAAGTTCATGCCTCATCTTAGGAACCGCGAAGTCCCTGCAAGAAACACGAGACGAGGAGCCGCGCCCACAGGGGGCACGTCTCCACACATCTCGCTTCTTGCATCAAAATTCGCGGTTTTAAGACGAAGCGGTTCTGCGTATCAACGCATTAAATTGTTCAGCAAA
>Ga0194060_10000879_pt1 | contig 21909 bp, 12 predicted proteins | sample SepL225m_MetaG_FD_163427 | JGI IMG/M metagenome (GOLD analysis project Ga0194060, IMG submission 163427) | Anoxic zone freshwater microbial communities from boreal shield lake in IISD Experimental Lakes Area, Ontario, Canada - Sep2016-L222-5m | ecosystem: Environmental > Aquatic > Freshwater >... | reverse complement strand
CTTCCCGCCGCATAGAAGCCCGCATCGCCTTCGGCGCCGTATCCGCAATCCGCTGATCCTTGGACTTGCGCATCTCCTTGACCCTTCTAACCACCGCCTGCATGTTCACCCCAATGCGCTGATCCGGGTTCTGCACATTCCACTGATCCAGTAAAAGTCGCGCAGATTCAACTTGCGCAGGGCTGTTCTCAAAGATCCCCTTGGCCCAACGCGCCCGAATATCCTGCGCATGCTGGTTGTAGAAATCCTTGCTTCGCTGATGCAAATAGTTGGCACCTTGAACCTCCGCCACCGTTGCCGGCTGAAACCCAAGCATCTTCATCGCAGCTTCCGTTGGCGTCGTCTCGATCACCTTGTAGCCCTTGTCATCACGGTACATGCCGGTGCTGGCCATGTCCACGCCCTTGGCCAGATTGCCAATGGCCTTGGGTGCCAGCGTGACAGCACCCTTGCCCAGATCCCCTGAGAGCGCCTGATCCCCCGCCTGAAACACCCTTGCAGCAAGATCCCCAACAGGCCCGGCCAGTTCCGCCACATCCCGCGTGTGATCGGCTTTCTTGAGCAAGAGACCGGTGCCGGGAATCAGATTGGCCATCGACAACCGTCCTGACACATCAATCGGTGAACCCGGCAAGCCGGTCAGACCCTTGTCCACAAACTGCGCACCAGCCCGCCCAAACAAGTTTTCCAGAAACTCCTGCTTGGTTTTCTTGGTCGAGAAGTTGTAACCCAGGCGCTGGCCCAGAAAGTCAATCAGGTCCTCAGCATCGTCCACAAACGGCAAGCCGCTGCTGCCGGCCATCAGCATCAGGGTCCCGAGCATCAGCAGGGCAGCTTTCTTTCCTTCCGGTCCACCCTGTGTTGCCATCCGGTGCAGCAGTTCCAGGTAGTTGACCGAATAGCTCTTGAAGGTCATCAGCGTGGCGCCGACGGGCCCCCGGGCCCAGTTGGCGTTGATGAACTGGGTCTCGTTGACCGCCTGCGTCGCAAAGCCGGCCGGGTTGGCGATCTTCCTGTCCTGCGCCAATCGGTAGGCCGCAATGAAGGTCGAACGCCGGTTAATCTGCTCGGCCATGCCGAACATCTTGCCCCAGCCCAGCATTAGTTTTGAGAAATTGTTGGCAACCCCGGTCATGGCTTCACCAAGCCGGGTGCCGTCGCCAATTCGCAGGGTCGAGGCCCCTCTGGCCTGCGCCATCAGTTGATGAACCTCCTGTGGCGCCACCACACCCTGCTCCTCAGCGACCTTGAGTGCTTTGGCAAGACTGACTTCCAGTTCCAGACCCGTGCTCATATCTTTCATGGCACCAATCAAGAATGACCCCGCCTTGGCTGCACCGCCAAACTGACTCAAGTACGGAATGGAAACTGCGAACGGCTGCGTGATATTGACAAAGGCTGATGCCACCGAGCCACCCAAATACTGCGTAAACAGCAGCCCGCGCAGTGCTTGCGCTTCCTCCCGCGGTTGCTTGATGTAGGTCGCCAGTTCAATCGCCGAGTCTTTCAGCTGCCCCTGACTCTTGGGGATGTCGTTGACTGCCGAGCCCAGTTCACCCATGTGCAATGCAGCAGAAGTCTGCCGGGCATTGGAATAGACAAACGCTGCCAGAACCCGACCCATGTCGTCGCTGTAGCCCGCTGTGCCCTTGCGGTGGATGAGCCGCTTCATGGCAGAACGGTTCGACTTGGTCCGTTTCAGATAGGTCTGGAACACCTTGTCCTGCGCCTGGTCACCCACGGAATCCAGGCCCAGCATGTTGCCAAAGAGCTCCAGACTCTCAGGCGTGATGCCCTGGAACATCTCGAATTCCTTTTCTGAAAGAGTGCCTTGGGCCACGTTCCTGGCGCCAAACTCCGCTTTGAGCCGGGTTGCCATATGGTTGGCAGCGCGTCCGGTCTCAAACAGACCAAAGTACTGCCGCTCATCGCCCACCACCACATCCACCGAATAGCGCCCAAAGCGCGACAGCGGTGCGTAACCCAGTTGTTTCAAGCGTTCGGTCCGGTTGGCCCTGCCGACCAAACCTCTGGCGGTATCGATCAACACGTCTGATCGCTCCGGCATCAAATCTTTCTGGCGGTGCAGGTACTGATGCAGCAATGTGGCCGCTTCAATCACGTCCTTTGCCGCCATCACCTGGTCCTTCAGGTCAACCACATCCCGGCCACCAATGCGCAGCAAATCCGCCTTGGCCATGTTGTCCAGACTCTTGTCGACAGATGATCGAAACTCCCGGTACAACGCAATTCTTGGCGGCGTCAGATGGAACATGCTGCTCAGTTCCACATCGCTCCACACAATGCCCGCGGTGGTTTCCTCGTCATCCTCTGCAATCCGCAACGGTTTACCGGCGCCGTCCCGGGTCCAGCTGAGCGTGCCTTCCAGAATAGGCACCGAGATCGCCTTGTTGTCTGCGGCCGAGATCGGGTTCTTGAGCAGATCGCTCCAGCTCTGCAACTTGGGCAGCATCTTGGGCGCCATGTCCGCTGCTTCAGTGGCATAGAACGACACGTCGTTGATAAAGTTCTGTGCACTGGTGAAGACCGGCTTGAAGGCCGGGTATCGCTGCGCCAGGTGGTAGGGCGAACCAACCGTCTTGTCCCACCACGACAATTTGCCGGGGTGGTTGAAGGCTTCATTCAGCACGTCCGTGGCCCGTTGGATCAGCGGGGTGTCGCTTGGGCTATTGCCAGCGCGGCTAAACAGCACACTGGCAAAGCCCCTCGGCTTGTAGCTCATGACGGTGCCCGGGCTGGGCTGGGCGTAGATGTTGTCCGGGTGCGGGCGTGCTGGCTGGTTCGATCCGCTTGCACGCTGCAGAATGGCACCCAAACCCAGCTCAGAAACAAAGCCAACACTTTGCAATCTGCTGATGCTGGGCGTGCTCACCCCCGTCAAATAAATCCCCAGACCGTGTTTGTCGGCAATAGCTATCACTTCATCCGCAAAGATCGATGCGTCGTTCTTGCGAGCATCGGCCAGGATGTTTCCAAGACCGTCGATCCTGAAGGTGCCCTCGCCTACTTTGGCGTTGAGCGAGTCGATCTCAGGTAGGGCAGCATCGGCGCGTAGCTGCCAATCCTGGGGGGACAGTGGTTCGCTCCGGTGTGGATCACTTCTATAGGCAGCCGGTAACAGGCTGACGACGTCCTTGTACTCGGCACGCGTCCACGAGTTGAATTTTGGCCAGGATTGGAATTTTCCATTTTTGGAGAGCACACTTGATTTGCCATCCTTGAAGTTCTCAACCGCATGATTCTCCCTCTGCGCAATGCCAAAGGCCAGGTTCACCAGATCCTGTGCTTTGAACAGATCAGGTTTTCTGGTGAGCTTGTCCCAGACGGCTTTCAGGGCCAATTTGACCTGCGCCAGCCACTTGGCAACCGTTCCCGCCTTCGCAAAGGCATTGGGCTTGATGCCCAGTTTCAAGGCACCTTCAACAGCATACGGAAACAGTTCCTGCGTTGATAGATCAGCGCCTGCTGCGTTAACCCGGGCACTGGCATAGTCGTACACGCCACGCTCGTCTGATCCCGGCTCAGCCTGTTTCCAGCCGTCGATGACGCCGTGCAATTGATTCCATCCGGCCTCACCCAGAACTGCCTGACCATGCTTGTGCATCAACTCATGGGCCAGCACGGCTTGCTCGGTACCCGCTTCAATCTGGTCGGCAATCAAGAAGACGGTTTTGCTGGCCGGGTCGAAGAAGCCTTGGATGGCTTTATCGACTTGGGGCCCGGCCATGCCACCACTATCATTTGATGTGTATCTGTCGTACCCATTACCAGTCTCTCCGCGCCAGAAAGCTGAATCCATATACCCAGCTTTTGCCGTTGCCGCCTGCATGTTGTCGTATTGGTCCGAAATTACATACCCGTCCAAAACAATCACGTACCCTTTGTCCAATGGCAGCACGGCAAGGTCATGCCGGTCGCCATTTATCGCCTGCTCTTGCAATCTCTTTTGGTGAGCATTAGAGATATTTCGAAAGGCGACACTGTTATTCGCATTCGCCAGTGTCAAGTTGCTTACGGGCGTATGTTTTTCTACCTTATAGCCCAGCGTTTCAGCAAATGCGGATAGCAGAGTTTTTGAGGCAGATACCGAGGCTTCAGATGCTTCCCCGTTGACGATGTAAGCAACACCATTCTTAACGGAATATGAGCCAGCAACCGATTCGGCCAATGCTGTCAGATTCTGAGCACCCGGACCTGCCGTGATGGCGGTCTTGAGGAGGTAGTTGAAATCCTCGACCTTCACAAACAGATCGGGCCTAGTACGGACGATGCCCAAGGCTTGCAATAGTCGATTTGCCGCTTCCTTGTCGCCAAACTGTGACACCACTTTGTCAAGGAAGTTGTTGGCGTTCTCGTTACGTGCAGCCCGCCATTGCTCGGCTGTAATTTCGCCAGAATCGACAGCGCGTTGCAGTGCTCTCGTTGACTTCAACAGCGGGTCGCCGTGTTTCTTCGCCACGCTGTTTCTATTCTGCTCTGTGGATCTGCCGTATCCATTCCCAATCAGTGGCTCCCAGGTGCTTTGGATGTCCGCAGCCGTGGTGGCCACAATGCGGCCCAATTTGCTGCCAAGGAAAGTACCCGTGAGTTCCTGGATTGCCGACTCCACTGCAGGCACGTTGCTCGGATGGGTGACCGCCCCCTGGCTGAACATCGCCACCCCACTATCGGTTTGTCTGGTCTCAAGGGTATCAACCAGTTTCTGGAACCCTGTGTTGATGGCTTCACGCTCAGTGCCAGACGGAACGGTATCGCCTTCCCGACCGGCATGCGACAAATAGGTGTTCTTGGCTGCCTCCGCTTCGAGCTTGTCGCTGACAAAGGCATCAAAGGAGCGGGCAAACTTCTCCAGATTGGTACCCCAGTAGGGCTTGCCGCCCTTGTCCTGATCGATTCGGGCCGCTGCTTTGGCAAAGATCGTTGGCACCTGGCGATTGGGTACATGGGAGTCGGACGCTGCCAAGGCGTCGGTTTTGTATTTCAGCGCGTCAACATTGGATTGCAAACCTCTGATCTGGTCGATGGAATAGGTCCGATCGGTCAGCTGCTTGTAGTAGTCGCGCATGGCCGCCACTGGTTCTGACAGCGCCAGACTGCTGCCGACCAGCACCTTGGCCTCGCCCAGATCGATCGCACGTACCCGTTTCGCCAGGGAATCAAATCTGGACTGAATCTCGGCGCCGGATACTTGCACCACGCGCCCGGCGGAATTGATCTTGATCGGCCCGGCACTGGTCAGCCGCTCAAAGTCCTTCCGGATGGATTTCAGCCAACCCTCGACATAGCCCTTGGTCTTGTTCACAGACGCTTGGCGGTCTGCGTCATATTCCGCCTGCGTCATCGGGCGTTCGTTCATCGCTTTGACTATTTCGCTGAAGGCCGCCACGATCTCAGGTCGGATGCCATCACCAAAGGCCTTGACCTTTTGGCCGGCACGCTTTGTGTAACCGTCAGCATCCACGTTATGCAGATGCTCGGTCAAAAAGGCTGTGGTCTGGCGGGTCAGGTCCGCTTGCCGGGCAAAGTAATGGTCCAGCGCGTGACCCCATTCGTGCGCCAGGCTGCCGGCGCCGCTGGTGCGGGTCAGGTTGATCTCATTAACGCCCGGTACAAAGTGCGCCGCAGCACTGCCGCTGCCTTGGGCGCCAATGGCCAGGCCCAGCAAGCCGTCAAGTGACAGTGCTTTGGGCGGCACGCTCAGCACCGTGGCCAGGTCCATGAAGGAATCGAAGGCATGGTTCAGGTGCAATTGACGCTCTGCCACCTTTGCGGGTGATTCACCCAGCATCCAGGTGCCAAAGTTCACACCCTTGAAGCCGAACGTGTCCTTGAGCTTGTCACTGCTGATGTCTTCACTCTCAATCCGGTGTTCCACACCCTGGCGCTGCGCTGACTCTACCGAGATGCCCTTGTCACTGATGGTGTTTGACTTGGCATCGCGTCGGGTCAGTTCTCGCGCCTGCTCCTGGGCTGACTCAAGTGTTTCATGCACACCCACACTGCGATTGCGTTTGTCGAGCAGGAGGAACTTGTCTTTGAGCCGCGCCAACTCGTCTTGGGCCCATTGCTGCGCTGTGGGGTCGTCCTTTGATGCAACACCATCAAAGGTCTCGCTTGCGATGCTGATGGAGCGGTTGGCATTGCGCAGGTTGATCCAGGCCGTCACATAGGGCTGCTTGCTGCCGAAGTGCTTGGATTCATAGAACTCGGATTGCAATTCTTTGCCGTTGACCACCGTGTAGCCCTGGCGCTGCCAGGCTTCCTGCTTCTGGGGCCAGCCCTTGTCGATGTCCTTCAAAGCAGCAATGGCTTCATCCACGCCGGGCTGCAAGGCCGACAGCGCCTTGTTGCTGCCGATCAAGCGGATTTCGGATTCATGGGCGCGCCAGCCGTCTGGGTAGACCGTGGTCAGCAGGGACTTCTCCGGAGCGCCGGCCATATCGGCCAGGGAGATGGGTGATCCACTGGCGGCACCGGCCATCTTTCCGGAACGCTGGGCCATGCGGCCTATCCAGGCACGGGTCAGTTTGGGGTCGCCAGCCCATGCCATGACACCGGCCATGTAACGCTGAACGCCGGCAATATAGCTTTGCAGTTGCGCATCGGTCGGAGCAATGCGGGTCTTGGGTGCAATGGCCACGGCGTCATAGGCCTGTTTGACGATGTGGGCTATCAGCGGCTGCATGCCGGCATCCACCAGCGCCTGGTAGTCGGGTTTGGGGTGACCGTTCTGCTTGGTGGTTTCCTTCACCCGCAAGGCCACGTCCTTGTCGGCAATGTCCGCCCAAGCGATGCCGTTCTTGATCCGGTTGCGCTTGTTGTAGCTCAGCTCGGCGCCGGCATTGCCAGTGTTGGCGGATTCGCCAACCGGCTTGAGGACGGGTTGCGCACTGACGGGTGCTGCGGCAATTGCATCTGGTTCAGGCTCAGGCGGGAGATCATCAAACATCCCCCCTTGATTCGGGTCAACTTCCTTTGGTTTGCCAGCATTCTTCTTGGCGAGTTCTTCCTGTGCTGCCTTGGCTTGCGCTTGGGTTTTTTCTTCAGCGAACATCTCGCCAGTGGAATCCTGGCGGGTTTCAACTGGGGTTTCGCTGGTCAGTGTCTGGCCACTGGCCTCACGTTGCACTTGCTCTTGCCGATCAAGCCGCGCGGTATCAGCAAGATGCTGCTCACGCACCAGTGCATCGGCATTGGTGTAGCTGGCGAGCGCCGGTGCTACTACTACGGGTTCTGCAATGGCAACGGATGGGGCTGCGACTGGGATGCTTGCTGGGTGTGCTGCTGGCTCAACGGCAACGCTTGCGGCAGCAGGTTCGGCTTCTGGTCCTGCGGGCGGGGCTTGTTGAGTAACTCTTTCAACTTCAGGAGTCCCTCCGGGCTGCTGAAGATGGTTTTCTTGTGCACGGGCTTGGGGGACGATGGGTTTGTTTCCATTGAGTTTCCTCAGAATGTCAGTGCGGCTGGCAGTCGGGGTCTCCCCAAACATGCCATCCTGGGTTTTGTTATTGCGCTCAATCTGCGCCTGCTCAGCTGCATATTCCGCTACGTTTCTCAAACCTTCAGAAATCTTCTTCGCGCTGCGAACATTGTCAGCCATGAACTGCGCCACCACACGCGCCTCATCGCTCATCAGCATGTCGGGCGTCTTGAGCATGTCGGCCAGCTTGTGCCCAAGCCGGCGGGCATTGACTGCAAAACCTGCCGCTTCCGTCACAGCACCCCGAATATCAAATTCGCCACTGTCTTTCAGCGCCGACATCAAGCCTGCGGCATCTGCCAAACCCGACAGAATGGTTCTGGCCTCACTGTCCTGCGCCTGCGCATACAGGCCAACGAGTTCGTCAGAGCCATAGGCCTGTTTGAAGGCTGCCGCCATCAGGCGGTCAACCGCTTGTTTGGTCGGTGTGCCGTCGGGCGCAATCAGTTCGGTCTGTTCACTGGTGGGCATGGCACGCACAAACTGCGTAACGGCCGCTTGGGTCGGATTGCCATCTTCATGGAACTCCAGGCTCTCAAGATTGAGGCGCCGGGCATCGGTGCTGGCCTGTTCAACAGAAGACAGGCGTGCGGTATTGGAGATGTTGGACCGGTCACCAATATCAGCCGTCACGTCCTTGGCATCCATTACGCGCACCAGCACGGGGGCCTTCATCGCAGCCAGACCAGTTGGGTCAACTCCCAGGGCACTGGCGTCATTGCTCAGGTCCTGACGGTACTGCTCAGCCGTGCCACGCTGATAGCCTTCAATGATTCCCGCTGTGCGGCCATTGCCGGCCACCGCACGCAGCTTGCCGGGTGCTCCGGCGGCATAGGCATCAACGGCGCTGCCATCGGCCGAGTGCGATGCAATCAGGTCTGCTGCGTCCACCACCGCATACTGAATCGGCGTGCGCTGGCCTTTGCCGTCTGCGATTTCTTGGGTTTTACCGACCAGAGCCGATGGCGGCAAATCGCCAAACACTACCGGTGCGCCGCTGTCCATCACACTGGACTGACCGGCTCGCAGGTAGTCCGGTCTGGCTGCAATCTCGTTCATCTGCGCAATGCTGGCTGCGCTGGAACGGTCCCGGTTCTGCAATACAACGGCCGGGCCACTGTCAATCTCTTTTGCCCGGGTCAGAACGGGATCAGGTGCGGGTGCACCTGCAGGCGGTGCTGTCAGCGCAGCGGCTTGGGCGTCTGCTTGCGCTTCTGCTTGGACGGTTTGAGTGGCTTCAGGGCCATTGGGTATCTCCTTCGGTTGTAAAACGGGGGGCGCACTGTCAGCAGCAACATTCGGCCCCGTATCAGCATTTACGGCAGGGACAGCCGAAACTTGTACCGCTTCAGGAGTAGACAAGTCATGCTCATTCTTGAATTGATCGCCTGCCCCCTCTGGCTCGCTTGGCGCCTGGCTTGCAAGCTGGTCTTGCGCCACCAGCGCATCAAAGCGCGCTTGTTCATCTGCCTGGCGTGCCAATTCCGTCGCTTGCGCTGCTGCCTGCGCCGCCTGCGCGTTCATCCGAGCAATCTCGCCCTGTGCAGCCGCTGCTGAAGGCACAACGGCCGGCACTTGCACCACCTGCCCGCCAGCCCGAACAGCGCGTGCCATCGGTCCTTCTGGTTGTGGGGGTGCAACAGGTGTCGGTGCACGGGCTTGCTGCCCATGCATGCCGCCCATGCCGATCCCCATCGCGCCGCCAGTGAGCAAGCCTGTTGCAGCGTCCTCGCCAACTCCCTTCATCGGGTCAGCCTCGCCCATGGCCACATTGTTGAAGTAGCGTTCCTGCGCCGACTGCGGCATTTCTTCCAGAACACCTTCGCTGAAACCCGATTTCGCTATCCGCACAGGCAATGAGTTTCCGAGCTTGGTGTGCGCGCCGGTAAACACTTCTGTGCCAGCGTCTCCCATCAGCTTGCCGGCCCCAAAGGCTATGGCGCCGGTTCCAAGTCCCGCCGCCAAGGCGCCCGGTGCGTATTGCGACCAGCTGCGTCCCGATTGCTGAGCGTCCTGTGCAATGCTGCCCATGCTCTGTGCGCCTTCACTGGCAGCGCCAATGGCCATCAATTTTGAGCCTGCTGCGTCCACTGCGGTCTGTGCCGCACTCTGCCCTGCCCTTGTTGCCAACGCCGCCTGCATCGCCGTAGCACCGGTCTTACCGGCCGCCGCCGCTGCGCCTTCAGCGGTTGCGAGTGCCGCGCGCCCGGCAATCACGCCCGCTGCCGCACTTTGCATGGCCCCGATACCGAGCATGCCGGGTACAGACTGCGCTACCGATCCTGCAATAAATCTGGGTTCCGTTACCGCTTGTCCCAGAGTTCCCCAGAAGCCTTGCGCATCTTGCACCCGTTGATCGGCAGCCTTTTGCGCAGTGCTGAGGTATTCACCCATGCTGGCGTTGGTGCGCTTGGGGTCATAGCCAATGGCGTCCATCCCCTGGCCCACCAGGCCGCCCGAGAGCATATTGCCCATCCCCACCGCCGAGGCACCCAGATCAACCACACCTTGCGCGCCCTTGATACCCAGGTCACCCAGGGTGCGAAAGACGCCAGCAGATTCAGTTGGTGCAGGTGGCGGCTCGTACCCCAGCCGCTTGGACAGTTCCATCTTGTCCATCCCAGGGTAATAGACCTGGTGAATGACATCGATGGCCGACGCATCGCTCAGACCCGCGAGTTCAGGAATTCTTTGGCGGGCCTCCAGCAGGTTCATGTTTCAGCGACCCTGCAAGTAGTCGTTTGTCGTGTTCAACAGGGTGGCTTTGGGCGTGTTGACACCATTGGCCAGGCGCCACTGCCGAAACTTCTCCCAATCGGCTTTTGCTTTCTGATCGGCAGCTATTCTTTCTGCCTCATCTTTGGCTTTCTGCGCGTCCGCACGCTGCTTGATTTCCGACACGCGCTTTTCTGAAGCTTCTTTGGAATAAAAGTTCGAACCAGCAGTTGTTCCTACAACGGCCGCCATCGATGGTGCCTTGGCCGTTGCAGGCGCAACAGGCCTTGCCGCCGACACTGGTGCCGCCGGCAACGCAACCCCAGCCTTGTTAAACCCCAGCGGATCAGGCGCCGCACCCGGTGTGCCGTCCGGCATATAGGGCTTCAGCAGGTTGGCCATCTTGAGGGAAACCGCGGCACGGTCAGCCATCAGCCTTTGCGCGCCCGGGTCTTCCGGTCGGAACAGTCCGTCGGCTTGTGCTTTGTAAATCGCAGCGTCCATAGCCTTGGCTGCGGTCTCCAGCGAGGCATAGGATTTCTTCACCACTTCGGGCACTTTGGCCTCGTTGTCAAACAAGGTCTGTTTGCGCAGATCTTCAGCTTGCGCCAGTTTCAGGCTGCCGCCAGAAATGCCAATTTGCTGCTGTTGCAATCCCTTGGTGACGTTGAACTGGTCTTGCAACTGCTTGAAGTTCTTTTCCCAGCGCTCGGCGTCAATGGCGCGCTTCTGGGCGTCAACATGCCAGTCCACCAGTTTTTCAGGGGAGACTTTGAGCATGGAGCCGATCAGCTTCAACTCACCATCGGTGTCGTTGCCAACCGATTTGACAAAACTGCGCTTGCCATCGGGCTCGGTTCTGTAGAAGCTCATGGTCTTGCCATTCGCTGAGGGTTCGGCTTCAAACTTCACGCCGGCCAGTCCCAAGGCATCGGTGTCGGTCATCAGCTTGATCGCCCCCTGGAATGTGCCCAAGCGCCGAAAGGTATCCATCGCTGTGTCGTTAAACGCATCCCTGGCTTCCTGTGCCTGAGCCGCTTTCAACTGAACGTCTGCTGCCTTGCCCTGGCGCACCGCGGTCTGCATCTGCGTAGCCTCCATCGGCCGTCCAGTTGCCGCGTAGGCTGCTGCAATTCTGTCGTTTCTTGCATCAGGTGCGTCGTATTGCGTCTGCGCCTTCTGCATTGACACCTTGTCGGGGTAAGCCACAGAGTTGACGGCAAAGGTCTGGCCAATCTCAGGGCGTTGCACCGTCTGCACCATGCTGGCTGGCTCTGCTGTTGCCGGGGCCGGCGCCTGACTCAGGTTGCGTGTGAACTGTCTTGCGTCAGATGCAGCCACATCCGTGGCATCAACACCTTTGGGCATTTCATAGACACGGGGGCCGTCACCCGTGTTGAGGGTCACCGCATTTTCGTTGGCGGTTGCGGGTTTGGCTGCATCCGACAGGGCTTGCCGGTCCGTGTTGACGCGATTGATGTCGGCCATGCGAGCATCAAAGAGCTGGGTGTTCTGGTTATCGAGCTTGGCCTGGCGTTCATCTTCCAGGCTCTGCCTCGTGCCTTTGAGGTAGCCGTTACCCAGGCCGGCGAGCAGGGAGAGCATGCTGGAGCTCATGCTGCAATCCCCTTGCCGGCGCTAGCCTGCTTGATCTGCTGACTCAGGCGGCCCACCTTCTTGTCCAGCGCCGCAATCGCGGCCATGCTTATCCCGTTCATTGAGATCAGGTCAATCTGTTTGCCACCGGGGGCTGCCGTCTCACCCATGGTCTTCCGGACGTTTTGCGCCATCGGGCCTACGTGGGCGCCACCATCACCCTGACCGTCTTTGTAGCGCCAGCTTGAAACGGGGGTTGCCTTGACCGCCTTCAGAGCCGCTGTGTCCGATACCGGCTTGATGTTTTTCTTGGCGTTCTTGTCAGAAAGAAACGATGCCATCTTGGCCGATCCTGCTGCCGATCCGGCAAACTGACCAGCCACACCACCGAGCGCACCCCAGATTCCACTGTCCTGGTTCTCAAGTTGTGCCACCTGACCGTAAATGCTGCCGGCGCTGTTATTACCCTGGATTGCGGTATTGAAACCCTGCCCTGCCATGTTGGTAGCACTCTGGGCTTGGGTCAGAGGAATGCCGGCGTCGTTTACCGCGTTGTTGCCGGCGGTCATTGCCACGCCGGCGCTGGTGGCTTGGTTACTAGCCAGGTTACGGCCCAGATTGGCTGCGTCCATCTTTCTGGCGTAGCCTTGGAGTTCGGTATCGCTGCGCGCTTTGTTGCTGGCGCCCGCCGATGCTGCTGCCTTTTGCATCGACATCTGGTTGTTTAGGGCCAGTGCCGCACCGGCGCTGGGGTTGACCCCTCGGCGCTGCAGAGACCTTTGCATCTGGCCCTGGCTGTTGTCAAAGGCTTGCTGCACATCGGCAGTGGCTTTGGCCGCGTTCTGGTTTTGGCGCTCTGGGCTGTCAAAGCTCTGGGCGTCGGTAATGATCTTGCCTTCCAATGGGCGGAAGGTCTCTTTCTGGTAATTCCAGTAGTCGTTGGAGATGGCGTCGTTTTGCTTCATCGACGCCAGTTGGGCGTCAGAGACCGCCAATGCCTTGTCGGCTGCCTGCTGGCGCAGCGGTGCCTGGTCGGTATAGGCTTGCTTGTACCAATCAAGGGCATCCTTGGCCACTTGAGAATTGGCCAGTGCAGCGGCGTTCATGCCGCTGGTGTCGGTCTTGCTGCCGCACAGGCTCATGGAAGTGCCTCCTCAGCCATATGTAAACTGAAGTTTCCACCCACGTAATGCATGCCAAACCGTTGGTAGAGCTTTTCTGCAGCGGGGCTGCTGCCCGTGGCTACACCGGCACGCAGGTGCTGCGCTCCCACTTCTGCGGCCCAATCACAAAAGCTTTGCAGCAACTGATGCGCTGTACCGCTGCCGCGGTGAGCAACAGCAACATAGAAGAGTTCTTCACTGGCCAGCTTGTCCCGGCCAAACCACGTACTGCGCAAGGTGGCGCCCAGCATGCCGACAACTTCACCGTCTGCTTCGGCAACAAACATCACCGAGTTCGGGTCGCCACCCAGCCAGTCACCCAGCCCGGCAATCGCAACGGCGGGCTCGAAGTCATAGAACCTGAAGTCAGTTTCCAGGTGCATCTGGGCCGCCAGTTTGAAGATGGCCAGACGGTCGTTCTCGGTAGCGATGCGTGAAACTGTCACAGGAGCAGCCTTGTCACCCGGTATGCGGGTTGCTGCTGCTACTGTCTGTCGAAATTGGTCGGAGTCAACGGTTGGGGATTACCGTGCATCTGAAGTAGAGTGCGGCTATGGGCATCCGATTTCGCAAATCGATTTCTTTTGGCAAGTTCTTTCGGCTGAACCTGAGCAAGTCGGGCGTTAGCTTGGGCGTTGGCCCGCCGGGTTTGAATATGAACATCGGTCCACGAGGCGTGCGTCAGACTGTCGGCCTTCCAGGCACCGGGGTCTATTACCAGGAATCACACCAGTGGCCGAAGTCCACAGAAACCGCTCCAACTCCAACCGCCACTTCGCAAGAGGCAAGCAACTCCGAGCTTGGCTGGAAAATTATCGGCATCGCCCTCGCGATCATTGCGCTGGTCGTCTATTTCGGAAGTGGGTCGTCCACAGCATCAAAGCACCCGGTCACCTCACCAGCACCATCTCCTCCCCCGCAGGTGGCTCCCCCGCCAAAGCCAGATCGACCTTTGAATCGTGATGAGATTCGTGAACTTCAGACGCTGCTGAAGAAGAAGGGTTTCAATACCGGCACACCTGATGGTGTCATGGGGCCAAAAACCAGGGCAGCAGCACAGGCGTTTGCCAGCGCATACGGAATGAAGGACGCACCAACCGAGCCGTCTCTGCGCGTTCTTGACAATGCTCGCAGTCGTTGCGTTAAGTGTTGACCTATTTGCTGGCAAGGAATCTGACGGATTTTGAACGCTCTCATCGCCAACACCCGGGAGAAAGCAACCAATCACCACGCAAAAGAGACCCGAAAAGTTGCTATGCGTGGTGCGCCAGGAAGAAGTAGATTCGCGCTATAAGCTTCACCAACGTCCCGCCAGTACCGTCGATCTGCAAGGTTGTTTATCTTTGCCTCGATCACGACGGCCGAGCCAAAAATTATGGTTTGCCAACTAGCGCCTGCATCCAGGCGTGTGTATCCCCCGACAACTGCGCTGCCATCACCAAGTGCGTTACGCCGTCCACGATAGTTTGCGGACAGTGACAAGTCGACCCCTTGCGCGCAAGTCGGTCGCCAGTCCAGTTTTAGGTCTGCAGCGAGCTTCGGCACATTTTGCACTTGAACATTTTCGAATGCGGGTACCCCAGTGCCGCTCGCCCGTGCCTGCAGAAAGAGCATGTTTGAGTGCAGCCCCCAGCGGGGTCCAAGAGTCATGTCGGCAGAAAGTTCCATACCGGTGTGTGTTTGTATGCCTGCCTGCCTAAATACGCCCAAGCCTGCCCAGGACAGCCCCTGCGGCTCAGTGAACTGAAATGGCCGGCGCATCCAAAATAAAGAAATGGACCAGTTGCCAGCAGAATGCTGCATGTTTTTCAGACCAAATTCAACTTGTTGCGTCTGGCGCGGAGCCAACATATCCCCCGCGTTTTCTGCCACGACGGGCGCCTGTGAGCCGAGGTCCACGCCTTTTGCATAGCTTGCATAGCCGTTGCCCCGGGAGCCGATCGCACGCGAAAGCCAAACAGTTGGAAGGGCGAAAGTTGCACTCGAAGAATCTACCCCTTCAACCTGAATAGCCACATTGCGAATAGCTAGTCCACTCGCCCATGAGCCCCATTCCACGGTGTCGGACAAAGACAGCATTCGCATCGTGCTGCGCTTGATTGGTTGATCCACTGGCATCTGACCAGGCGCAGGAAGGGGGACAGACACAGTGGACAGATTTCCGCTTGTGGCGAAGCCATTCTGATCGTAACGGGTGGTGGAGGTTAGCTCCCTCTGGTCTATGCTGCGCACAGCCTGCTCAACTTGCACACGCAATGTGTGCTTTGCACCTGCGATGTTCAGGTCTCGTGCGGCTGCAATCGCGCTACTGGAAGTGGCTCGAACTTCGCTTGCGTGGTAGTCATACAGTACGTAATCACCGTTGGCACAAAAGAACTGCACGGGAGCGGTATTGCAGCCAAACGGAAACGCCAAGTTGTCGTCGATCTGGGCCCGGCTGGTACCGAGACCAGCCGTGATGGTAGTGGCATCGTCGGGCATCCAGTGCAGACGCAGTCCGGCATGGTATGACTCGTTCACTACAGGTCTGCTCCATGCCTGTTGATTGATGTTAAGCGCAGGATCAATATTGACTGGCACGACGGTCCCACCCAGAAGTTGGAGCCCCGGCACCACGTACTGCCGCCAATTCTGGTATTCAAGGTCGGCGTCAAGTCTAAACGTGCGTGATTCTTCCCATCGTGCAGCCGTGCTGATAAAGTCGCGCGTTCCACTTGCATGCTGAGCATAGGGACTGAGCGACTCATGCGCAAAGTTGAACCGCATCCCTGGCAAGTCCGCAGAGGACTGGCGCCAACCAACGTCAGCACCAACATAGCTGCCGCCGCTGTTGCTTCCTTCCACCACAATCTTGCGAATGTCCTGAGGTAACTTGGTGACATAGTTGATGGTGCCCCCAGGGCTTGGCGACCCACCGGAGGGTAGGCCAATACCGTTGAGAATTTCAATTGCTTGCTTATTCTCCAAACCGGGTTGCATCTCACCAGAAACAAGCTGGCCGTTAATTCGGTAGGAACTGCCGTGGTCAAGCGTGAAGCCCCGAATAGTGAAATTCTCGTAGTAACCAATCGCGGCGTAGTTTTCGCCCACCGATGCCTGCCCCGGTAGCGTCGACGCCAGCGTATGTGCTCCCGGTTGAGACAGTTGCGCACCCGTCACAGTGACGAGTTGCACCGCAGGTGTTTGATTGATCTTCGTTGCGTCGCGCGTCACCAAAACTTCGACTGGATTCAGAACTGTAGAAAGCTCGTTTTGTTGCGCCAGTGCCGCATCCAGCGCGACCCAGTTGGCAATACAAATGAACAGTCGGCGAAGGTTGATCAAAGCGTCTCCTCAGGAAGATCTCGGCATGAAGGGAGGCGGAAATTGCCAATGAAGACTAACGGCCTTGTCGATCGCATCTATCGCTTGAGCCAGACGTTGTTCAGGCGAACCGCTAACGATGACATATCGGCGTCCCGCATCTGCGAGTTGCCGCGCAAAACGCCGCGTCATCCACGTGCGAAGATGTTCTCCATCGCGCAATCCATCTTGCTCAAACGCAACTCCCTCGTGGTCAGTCACGATGGTAAGGGCTTTGGGTGAGTCCTCTGCCAGGCGAACCACATCCCGTGATACCGATCCAACGTAGCGTTCATGCCAAATGCTGGTGGCAAAAGAATCCGTGTCACATATCAATATCGGGCCACCCCCTCGCGCAGCAGCGTCTTCCATAGAGTTTTGCATTTTTGCGATTTGAATAAATTCAGGCGTCGTCCAAACCAGCTCCTCCAAACAAGGTTGCCGGTGGCCACGCAAGGAAGCCATGGCGCGCGCAGTTGCCCACTTTTCAGTGGAATATTGACGTCCATACTCAGCCACCCACGCGGTTTCATCATAGGAGCCTCCTCTTGACCGAAAATGCTTGAATAATTGCCGAGAAAGTGTCGTCGTGCCACTCGACTCTGCGCCAACCACTGAGACGCGCAAGGCGAGTCCTGCCCGCGTGGCTGGGGCAAGTGATGCCCAGTTTCCAAGGATATCTGATCGAATCGCCGTACTTGATATCGGACGTAAGGTCCGTGACTCGTCCAAGATGACGGGGATCGCGTTAAAGCGGCGGGCCAACTCGACGCCATAGGCTTCGGACGAAAACACGGCAGTTACGTCGGGTGCTCCGATGTTTTGGAGAGCATTCTGCATTAACGCAACATGAAGTTCCCAAATTGCGGCGCTGTGATGATCAATCGGTAAGTCATCCATGATTCCAGTAATCACAACATTTTTTTTGTCGGTATGTGTCTGACGCAACCAGGAAACTCTGGATGACATCGATATTGACTCATGGCTTGCAGGCATCACGATCACCGTTACACGCTCGCAGGTACGAGCTGCAGTGGCAATCAACAAGTCATGGCCGGCGTGCGGCGGGTAGAACTTACCAATGATCAACCCATGCTGGTTAAACAAGATTCAACCCTACATCATGACGAACAGTATTCCAGGTTCGCCATCCGCGAATACAAATGCAAAGAAAGATTGCGTAAAGCACTGCGGTTAGCGGAAGCGCTCGCATCCAATAGACGGGGATAGCGACGACATCGACTGCCATCCAGACGAACCAGCATTCGATTCGCCAACGGGCTTGCAGGACAGTAGCCAACAGACTCAGACTAACGATCAACGCGTCAAGCCACGGCACTGGACTGTCCGTACCGTTCTGCAGGATGAGTCCAATACCAAGCAGCACCAACGGAGTCAATAAGACCGCGCCCAAAGTGTCTAACTTGGTCATGTTTAACACAGGCTTTGAGACAGGAACAGCGTCGGGCGAGACGCGACCAGGACTCCAGGCAAACCATCCCCAGAAGCACAAGCCTGCAAACATGGCCTGCAGAAATGCATCGGCATACAGTTTTGCGTCCCAAAACACCACGAAGTAGCAAACGACGCTAACGATGCCAACTGGCCAGTTCAGCACATGCATCAGGGCTGCGAGCACGACAGATCCAAGACCCGTTATGGCGGCAATCGCTTCCAGAATAGTCAGTGGTTGTCCGAAAAACGTCATGGTGTTTCGCTTTTTGGTTGATCAAGACAGTTGCGCTACCCATTGTTGTAATGTTATCGGCGGCTCGCCGTAGCTAACAATCACAATGTTCAGCCCACGGCCGTCGACCTGGCTTATTGCCCGTTTTATCGCCGCTCGGATCCATGCAAATTCGTTGCCGAACACGCCTCCGCCGAGCAGGGTCAGCAGCACTGTCTTTGAACTGCCGCGCTGAGCGTTGATCACCGCTGCCCAAAGTGTGGCTTCATACGCTGCCTCAAGCACCAGCGTGGCCAACGTTTGCCAATCTGTACCGCGTGTTCCAGCCGCATTGTTGTATGACACCGGCAGCGCTGAGCAAAAAGCCTGAGAGACCAGCGGCCCGGGTGACACACGGGCATCAGTGACTTCCACATCCCAGTGAACGCCGATACGCAACAGCTCGCGTAAAGCATCGCGGGCACCGTCGTCGAGCGCCCTGACGTGTCCAGACATCAGATCCGCGCCATTGCGGGTGAACATTGCGTAACCGTTTTGCATGGTCCACAGAGTCTCGGGTGTCTTTCCCAGAGCACGTGCCACCGCAGCACCGAGTTCCGCAAATCCGTCGAGTTGCTTGTCTTTGGTCTGTCCGATCCGGTCGCCAACAAGCGCGAAATAGTTACGGTAGATGGTTGCTGCGCCGGCCGCAATCGCACAGGCTGGCCCCTGGGTTGGATCTCCCGTGTATCTCGTTACGCCGTCCTCGGGTGTCACCCTCTGGGAAACCATTTCCAGCAAGTTGAACTGCGATGCGACCTGGAACAGCGCTCCCTCGTACTCCGGTGCAGCGTGCAACTTGCGCACATCTCCCGACACGATCCGTAAAGAACACCGGCCGCCAACTGCCGGCGCCGAGCGTGCTCGCCCCCGTAGTTCCTCGAGCGAGACAAGTTCTAACGCTCCAACGCCATAACTGCACCCGTTGACCCGTGATTTCAGCCTGCGGCCATCGACCTCCAGCCTTTGGCGCGTCATCTCGTAACCTGCGACTCCCGTCGACTCCGCAAAACCCGTCAGTTTCTCGAACCAATCCATCTCAGTTTCATCCCTCTTGATTTGTGCCTCCGGCATCCTATCCCCATTCCCATCAACGCCCGCCGATTGCCAGTCCCAGCACGTATCGCTCTTGCGCAGCAGTTTCGATTGCACCTACTCTGACCCGACGTACTAGGCGAATCGCTTCTGCCGGCGGCACTCCAAGCTCGACCAGCAAGCGGCCACTGACGGTGCCTGCACGCCCCAAACCACCCCGACAATGCACAAGTACACGACTTCCCGACCGCAATAGTTGCAGCAACCGAGGACCGCTGGCAGTCCACTTAGCCTCGAATCGAGCATCCGGAGGTCTTACATCGACTATGGGCAGGTGATGCCACTCTATTCCACGTTCCAGGACCATGGACCCGAGCGCAGGAACACCCAGCATCTCGAACTCAAAATCCTCAATGAGCGTGACCACTGCAGCAGCCTTCCACGCCACCACAACGGCAAGATCAAGCGCCAGATCACGGTCCCAGTCGTATCCTGATCCGCTGGGTCCCTTCTTTCCCGGACAGAAGGTGATACCGATCTCGCCACCCGCAGGACCGGACGACAGCGAGTCGATGCGCAGAGGATGGCTCAAACTGGTACGAACCTGTCGCAGTCTGTCGATGTTCCTCTTTGTTGTTAGGTTCATAGTCGTATTCCCTTCTTGTTCAAATTCTCGTTCCATTGTTCAGTGTTCTCCTCCACTGGCGCTCCGAACCCATTGCTGGCCCGATGCAATTCAAATCACTGAAGCTTCGCTTCTTCGCCCCGCTCAGCCAACTCAATCACGGCGCTAGGCGCAGCATTGCCAAAGGCGATCGCCAGCAATGCTGCCAGATAGCGACTTGTCGTTTTCAGGTTCGACGCCATCGCGCGCTCTATCATGGTGCTACCCAGATCACCGGTGCCTTCCACAACAGTTCTCACCCGAATCTCTCCGTCTCTCATGTCCATCTCGACGCTCCCAAACGCCAACGTGTAGTTGATCCGGTTAATGGCTTCGAGAGTTGCAGAGCGCCGATACTCCGGCACGTAAGTAGGAAAGATCGAATAGACCAAAACGCGATCCCAACTTTCTTGTTCTGTAACGTCAACGATCATCCGCACGGACGCGTCACGCAGGCGCGCGCTGGTGGAAAAATAGCCCTTGTCCTCATAGGCTGAGTAGCTCCAGTCATTTTCGTCAAGATGAGCGGCAGCCCGCTCGAACAAGGACTTGCGTGGTGCAACCGGTACGCAAACCTCCAACTCCGTCGATTTTTGTTGTTTGGCCATCGTGTTCTCCAATTCCGTTACAGGATGATCATCTCAGGTGGCAGGCTCACAGGGTGAGCTTGGCCATTAAGAACGTGACATGCTTCTTCGTTTTCTCACTACCGCGGACCGTCACGGACTATCCAAGGTTTCTGCCAAGGAAGCAGCGCAAAGGGTGCCGCGGTTCCATCAAACGATGACCGGTAGCCGGCGTTGAACAAGTTGAAGCGGGGGTCGCGAGTAAAAGTGTGAATTGAAACCCAGACGCGACACTGCTCTAGGCGAATCCGCCGGACATAAACCTGGATCCGCTGTCCCCGCCCAGGGACGGGCAACCACTGAACCTTCTGTCCCGGCTCATGGTCCAGGCAATCGTCGACATGCGCCCGCACCCCGCACTCCAATAAGACATCACCCTCCTTGGTCTTACTGCGAAGCACCGTGGCGCTAAGCACATCACCCACTTTGTGGAAGCAAACAAATCGCGCCATCGCCTTGATCTGCATTTGCCTGTCCTGCTCAAGCCGGACAGCGCGCCGACTGAGAACCTCGCGCGACGGTCGCACACCAAGTTCGATATCACGCTGTGACACTCTTCGGGGGCTTGCGTACATGAATGTTCCTCAGTTTGAAATAAAAAACACGAAAGGGAGTAGCAACAATCAACCTGCAACAAGCAACCGCTTCGGTATGGTTTCCGCGCACCGGGTGTTACCCGGCATGGCTGAACGTCAGACAAGCAACCAGCAAAGTGTTCTGTGTCTGATGTGTTCGCCGCAAACGGCATACCGAGCTCAGTTGAATGCCATATTTCCCTTTCGTGGCCGCGTCGAGATGCACCATTGACTCCGCGACAAAGCCAACAGCCTTCCTATCCCGGCTCGCACCGAGTTCTTTCTCAGAGACCCGCAGCGCTTGCCACATCAGTCTCTAGTTCAATCGATAACTTGGCCTTGTTCAAATCTGACACTTCATCGGACAAGGCATAAGCCGCCTTGCGGGCTGCGTCGAGTTGACTGGCCAGTTTCTCCAGGTCCTGCATGCCCAGCATGCGCACCTTGATCTTGGGGCGCTTGCTGTCATAGTTGGCCCCATCCGCCACATAGTCCTTGGGGATGCTGCGCAACTGCGTTATCGACACCATGTCGGTGCTTTGACTGTCCACCACCTCCGACAGCGTCTTGACACGACGGTTCAGCTTGTCGAATTCGGCGAGCTTGGCGGCAACGCCTTCATGCACATTGGCATTGCCAACGAGATGGCGGATGTGGGCTACCGCATCCTGGATCCGGAACGCGCGCTCCAGGTTCCCCAAAGCGTTTTGCGTCTGCGCCTGCAGAAATTGCTCTTGCTCCTCACCAAGGTAGGCTGAAATCACGGTTTGCGTCAGCGTTGACCGGCATTCGGATGCCGATTCGCCGAAATCACGGGCCAGGCGTTCGGCCACCTTGTGCCAGCGGGTGAGGGTCAATGTGTAAGTCTGTTTCATAAGGATTCCCTTCGTTACTGTTTCAACCAAAAATCTCGCAATGCAGACGCGCCGTCGCACGGTGCAGGGCCAACACCGGCTCAATCTGCTC
>Ga0194060_10000878_pt1 | contig 21932 bp, 20 predicted proteins | sample SepL225m_MetaG_FD_163427 | JGI IMG/M metagenome (GOLD analysis project Ga0194060, IMG submission 163427) | Anoxic zone freshwater microbial communities from boreal shield lake in IISD Experimental Lakes Area, Ontario, Canada - Sep2016-L222-5m | ecosystem: Environmental > Aquatic > Freshwater >... | reverse complement strand
TGAGAAAAGTGTCAGCGCGAATTTCTGTCATAACGGATGACACTGCGCAATCTTTTTCGTAGTAGTCAAGTGGCACGTACGTACCCGCGTACGGCTCGTTCTCTACGATGCTTCCAATCCCTTGAAACGCTTCCTTCAGCCCTGTAATGAGCTTCTCGGGGGTGTGAAATTGGTCAGTACCAATACAGAGAGCGGGACGTTGCTGGTTGTGATTGATGCCATTTGAATGCGCAATCGGCCGGTAAGAATGCACATCGACAAGCGTTACTGCACCATTCGCATGCAATCTCTCTCCAACTAGGTGTGAAAGTGCTGCCGCATAGGGATGAAAGTAACTTTTCAGAAGTCCTTCTTCTTCGGTTGGACTAGGTAAACGTAAAACCTTTCCAGCCGAAGTTTTGGTGTAAACAGCTCCCATACCAACTTCGTTCATCAATTCTCGTTCATCAGGAAATCTTTCTGGGTCAATAACTAATCGTGAAAGGGAATTAACAAAGAGCCATGGCTTACGATTTGCACGATTCGCCGATTCAGTTGCAAGAGATTCCGTCAAGGAATCAGTCATTTCGTCTAATTCTTGCCGAAGCTGCTCATCGTCTAGAAGTATTTTCGCTCGAACATCTACTGGAATCACTCGAGATGAATGCGGAACATGAAGTATTACGTGCGATTGAGGATCACCTGGAACTATAAGAAAATTTGGGCCGTTCACAATTACAATCGGCCCGCTTCATGAACACGCTTGAGGAAATCCTGAGTGCGTGAATCACGTGGGTTTTCCAGCACTTCACCGGGCGGACCATATTCAACAATACGACCTTGGTGCAAGAAGCAGACTTCATCGGCAACTTGCTTCGCAAAACCCATTTCGTGGGTTGCGATGACCATCGTCATCCCTTCCACTTTCAAATCACGCACAGTGCTCAAAACTTCATTAACTAAAACTGGGTCAAGCGCGGAAGTCACTTCATCTAGAAGAAGTAGTCGTGGCTTTAACGCCAATGAACGAATGATCGCCACTCTTTGTTGTTGACCCCCACTGAGGCGATCGGGATATTGATCAGCTTTTTCTAAGAGACCGAATCGGCTGAGCAATTCCTCGGCTTTGCTTCGCGCCTCATCTTTGCTGACACCTTGCACTCTAATGGGAGAAAGAGTGATGTTATCGATGACGCTCATATGAGGAAATAGATTGAAGGATTGAAAAACCATGCCGAGTTTTCTGCGAACTTCGTCTGCATTTACGCGGGGATCGCTAATTTCCTGTCCGTCCAAATTAATAATGCCATCGTCGATTCCGTCTAATAAGTTGATGCATCGCAAAAGGGTGGATTTACCCGAACCTGAAGAACCAATAAATACCGTTGCAGTATGGACAGGAACATCAAATGAAATCTCTTGAAGCACAACTTCTTTTCCAAAGGATTTACGTAATTCGTGAACTTCAAGTACTAAATTGTTCACGCTAGTCCCTGCGCATTCTGCCGTTCAATGGCACGTCGCATGGTTCTGTCAGTAAAGCGCGTCAGTGGCACGGTGACAATCAAGAACAAGATTGCAGCCATTACATATGGAGTGTAATTAAAACTACGACTACTTGAAATCTGGGCGGCTCTTACAGCGTCAGTAACACCAAGTATCGAAACAAGGCCTGTGTCCTTAATGAGAGCAACTAAATCATTGAGGAGCGGGGGAGTCACGCGACGAAGCGCCTGTGGCAAAACTACATGGCGAAGTGTTTGGAAATTTGAAAGACCAAGTGATCGTGCTGCCGCCCTTTGACTTGGATGTACTGTGAGAATTCCGCTTCGCAATACCTCAGCAACATAGGCAGAATATGTGATGATTACAGCGGTTGTTCCAAGTATTAGTACGTTCTTGGTAAACCCTGGAAGGCGTAGAGCAGGAATTCCAAAGCCCACAAGCAAAATTATGAGGAGCATCGGTACGCCACGAAATACATCCACATAAATTGTTGCAAGGATTCTAAAGGGAGTTAGCGCTGGTGATCTAGATGTACGTGTTAACGCAAGAATGAGACCAAAAATTGATACGCATGAGCCAGCGATTAGTGTGAGCATGATATTTGTCGTAAAGCCCAAAATAACTTTTGGCAATATTTCTACGCCGTAAGCCCAGGCGAAGAACGTGTCCGAAAGACTCTTGAAGCCGGGCGATGTAACAAGAATGGTTACCAGGGTTCCAAGTACTACAACGCTAGATGCTGTTGCGATGAATATATTTCTTCGGTTTTGCTGACTACGGATTTTTCTACGTGATTGTTCTAGCTCGCTTGGTTGCCATTGATTGGAAGTGTTTACATGTGAAGAAGCACGGCCCCCCGGTTGAGGAGCCGTGCTTTCCACAGGACTATTCACTTTGTGTGAACGTTATTCGATTACTTCAGGACCGGAGCTCCAGCGCCAACTGTTAACCATTTATCTTGGATGGTTTTGAGCTCTCCACTTGCAGTGATTGCATCGACAGCACTAGTTACACATGCGGTGAGAGGGCTATCTTTGGCGAGAAGCAAACCTGCACCTTGATCGTTAGAATCACGGTTTTCTATTTGACCAACAATAATTCCGTTGGTGACTTCAACTGCTGACAAGTAGAAAGCGGTTGGAAGATCCACTACGAGACCGTCGATTTGGCCATTCTTCAATGCAGCAACTGCAGCAGCATTATCGTTAAATACTTGAGGCTTCAAGCCGAGTTGAACTTCAATCGTGTCCAAAGAAGTTGAACCAACAGCAGCGCCAAGTTTGGCATTCTTTAGTCCGGCAATAGTTGTTACTCCGGCGATCTTGCTTCCCTTTGATGAAACAATTGCTTGGTTTGAGAAGTAGTAGGCACTTGAAAAATCAACGACAGCTTTGCGCTCGTCAGTGATTGAGTATTGCTGGATATTGAAATCAAATGTTTTCTCTCCAGGTGTAATTGCTGAATCAAATGTTGTGCGAACCCATTTCACTGCAGCGTTGTCATAACCGAGTTGCTTGGCAACTGCATAAGCAACTGCCGCTTCGAAACCTTCACCGGCTTCTGGCTTGTCATTAAGGACCCAAGGCTCGTATGCAGGCTCACCTGTTGCAATTGTTAGAGTTCCAGGAGTCAATGTTTTCAATGAATCTGGAGCACAGGAGGTGGAGTCGCTAGCTCTCGAAGCACTTTCGTTACTTTGTCTAGCGCATGATGTAAGGCTCACTGCTAATAGCGCAGTGGCGATAATGGCGAATGGTTTTGATATTTTCATGATTAACCTTCCTCGTCGCTTGTCACAACTTTTGTTATGACCTGGTCTTCACCCGGAGCACCCCACCGCGGTGGAGGGTTGCCGACCAGCAAGCCGGGGCTTCATGCTGATACTCGTGACCTGAGGGAAACCTTATCAATTCAACTTGGCGACGCGAAATCTGCCGTCCAATGGAGTTGATTCGTGTGGAAGTAGACTGCCTCCTATATGAAGATGAGGCGACGTTTCTGGGGGGCAATATTCTGCGGGGCAATTCTCTTATGCCTTCAGACTCCTCAAGCACAAGCCCACGGTGATTTAGTTAGCGCAACGCCCGCGCCTAATGAAATCCTTTCAATATTTCCAACCTCAATATCGTTGGTGTTTACCGAGAAATTGCAGGAAATTGGATCGAACAAAATAAACGTAATTCTTGTTCTACATGCAAATGGTTCTCAAGTAGCAACCAAAAACACCACTGTTGCAAATGAAAAACTGACAACTGAATTAGAACCTCAAACCGAACCCGGAACCTACACGGTTATGTGGCGAAATGTTTCTGTGGATGGACATGCGAGTGAAGGTAAATACGATTTCACCTACCAGTCAACTTCAGCTGTGCCTTCAACGAAGATGGATGTAGTTCCAGAAGAACCTTCTGGGAAAAAGACTAATTCCACCTATATTTTTCTTGGATTATTCTTTCTGATTGCTGTAGGAATATCTCTGTTTTTCAAATTTCAAAAAAGCAATCCGTGACAAGATTACGGTATATGTTTGGCAAGGATTTTGATTTCAGAAAAGAAGTGTTAGGCAAGGACCTTATAGCCGGAATAAGTGTTGCCGTAGTTGCTCTGCCGTTGGCTATTGGCTTTGGCCTCACGTCAGGCTTGTCAGCAGCTTCAGGGCTTACTACAGCGATCATCGCCGGATTCCTTGCAGCACTTTTCGGGGGATCTCGCTTTCAGGTAAGTGGGCCAACAGGCGCGATGACAGTAGTACTTATTCCAATTATTCATCAGTACGGTCCCATTGCGATTCCATATTTAGGTGTTCTCGCGGGGTTGATTGTTATTGCGATGGCTTTGTTACATTTTGGTGAAGTTATAAACCGGGTTCCTTGGCCAGTTATAGAAGGCTTCACAGTCGGAATTGCATGTGTTATAGCTTTACAGCAACTTCCACTCGCTTTGGGAATTGTAAAAGCGCAAGGAGATCGAACGGTTCCAGTCGCTTTTGGAACGATTAAGAACGCGATTTCACAGGGCATTAATTGGCAAGTAGTAGTCGTTGTTGTCGTAACCCTCATAATCAAATTCGGCTTTCCAGCACTATCGCACCGCTTCAAATTCAAATTTCACATTCCCGCTAGCTTTGTGGCGATAATTTTTTCGCTCCTGCTGGTGAAAATGTTCTCCTTAAACGTGCCGACCATTGGCGACATTCCTCGAAGTCTGGGTAAATGGCAAGGTAATCAAATTTCGCTTTCAGATACTGCGCATTTATTGTGGCCCGCATTCCTTATCGCCATCCTGTGTGCGATTGAATCTTTGCTTTCCGCTCGGGTTGCAGATGGAATGGTTCATGCCAGCGGAGCGGATAGATATCAACCAAACCGCGAACTTTTTGGACAAGGTTTAGGAACTTTGGTTGCATCTATTTTCGGTGGGATGCCGGCTACAGGAGCAATTGCTCGTACCAGCGTCAATGTTCGATCTCATGCACAAACTCGACTGGCTTCCATTATTCACGCAGTAGTTCTGCTTTTCTTTGCATTAGTGGTTGCGCCATGGGTCAGCCAAATACCTGCCGCGGCAATAGCTGGCGTTTTGATTGGAACAAGTTATCGAATCCTGAACCCCGCATCGATTCGTGAATCTTTACGAACTACAAAAAGCGAAGCAAGTGTGATTGTTATTACCGCAATCTCCACATTGGTAATTGATTTGATTTGGGGAATTGCAATTGGAATATGTCTGTATCTAGCCCTCCATCGCAAATCCTTACGTAAGGGTTAGCATTGGGCATGAGTTTTTTCGCTATTGAGTCCAATTCCATCAATGTCATTTCCGAAAATGAACGCACTGGAAATGCCAGAAGTCTCTTCTGGCCATGGTGCGGAGCTAATGTTTCCCTTCTTGCACTGTCTTATGGGGCATTTTTTCTTGGGTTTGGAATTTCTCTATGGCAAGCCACAATCGCCGCAGTAATCGGAGTTGTACTCTCATTTGCGCTAGTGGGTATTAGTTCACTGGCGGGAAAGAAATCAAATGCCCCAACTTTGACCTTATCTCGCGCCGCTTTTGGTGTTCGAGGCAATGTTGTTCCAGGTTTCTTGTCCTACTTAATATTTGTTGGATGGGAAACAGTTTTGGTTTCGTTGGCGACCTTAGCAACAGGGACCATATTTACTCGTCTTGGCGGTCTTGAACCCAATGTTGCACGAATGTTGGGTTTCCTGGTTGCCGTAGGACTTACCGTCATTGGTGGAGTACTCGGTTTCGGCGTCATCATGAAGATTCAAAAATGGCTAACGTTGGCGACGCTAGTTATGAGCGCTGGGTACATTTTTCTCACCATCGGAAATATTGACTGGAATGCGGTTTCACAGATTCATTCAGGAACTGCCCAAGGATTTATTGGAGCGACGATCTTTGGAATCACGGGAATTGGGCTGGGATGGGTTAATTCGGCCGCTGATTATTCGCGATATTTGCCACGCGCTGTTTCTAGCAAAGCTGTTGTGCTGTGGACAATTTTTGGAGCCTCGGTAGTTCCTATTGTTTTGGTGATCTATGGTTCCCTTTTATCAGGAAGTAGTAAATCGCTGAGCGATGCGATTGCCATGGATCCGATTGGTGCGCTCACAACCCTTTTGCCAACGTGGTATCTAATTCCATTTGCTTTAGTGGCAATTTTAGGACTGGTCGGGGGAGCAATTCTTGACCTTTACTCTTCAGGCTTGGCTCTGGTTTCTATCGGTTTGCCAGTGCGCCGACACGTCGCAGCCGTTATCGATGCGTGCGTAATGTTGGCTGGAACAATTTACATAGTGTGGTTTGCAGATAATTTCTCAGTGCCATTCCAAGGGTTTCTCATTACTTTGGGCGTACCAATTGCTGTTTGGTCGGCAATATTTGTAGCCGATGTAACTATGCGCAAGAAGGATTACAAGGAAGAAGCCCTCTTTAATTCTGAAGGAATTTATGGACGATGGAATGTTAAATCCATGGTTTTGCTTCTAGTGGGTTCGATTATTGGCTGGGGTTTTGTCACAAACACATTTGCACCTTGGTTAGCTTGGCAAGGATATTTTCTTGGGCTAATTGGGGGCAAGAGCGGACCTTGGGCCTTTGCAAATGTTGGCGTTATTTTCGCGTTGCTCGTTGGTTTTTTTGGCCATCTGGTCTTAGCCAGAACGGCAATCAGGAATCAGGAGTTTTCTTCTTAATCCTGCGCTTTAGAAAACTTACGCAGAATTATTGTGCCGATTATCGCTGACATAGCCCCAGCGATAATAAGAGCGATTTTTGTTTCGGCCAGCAATGTTGAATCTTTTAGGGCTAAATTCGCAATGAAAAGAGAGACCGTTAGCCCCATACCTGCAAGAGCACCTGCGCCAGAAATTTCTTTGAATGTGAGAGATGGTGGCATCTTTGCCACGCCCAATCTCACAGCCAAGTAGGCAAACAAAGTTATGCCCAGTATTTTTCCAAGCACTCGCCCCACAACTATTCCAATCACGATAGGCGATGCAAAAGTTGAACCGAGAGAAGGAAAATCTATTGAGATCCCCAGATTGGCCAAAGCGAAGAGAGGTACTATAAGAAAAGTTGTCCAGGGATGAATGAAATCAATTACTTGAGTGGACGAGATTCGTCTCCCAAATGGTAAAACCCATGCAAGACCAACGGCACCGATCGTTGAGGCAATTCTCGTGGGACTTATTCCCCCTGAATAGAAGATGCCAAGAACAATAATTGAACCTAAGTCGTCAGCTATGGCTAGGGTCAGCAGGAATATTTTTAACGATGTATCTATACGTGAACCCAACAGCGCTAACGCACCGAGCGAGAGTGCGATATCCGTGGGCATCGGTATTGCCCACCCGTTACTACTTGGTAATCCGTGATTAAACGCAAAATAGATAAGTGCTGGTATCAGCATTCCACCTAGCGCCGCAATTACGGGCAGAAGTGCAGTACGTGGATTTCTCAGTTCGCCCTCGAGGAATTCTTTCTTTATCTCAAGACCCACAAGAAAGAAGAAAATACTCATGAGTCCTTCACTAATAAAAGTGTGCCATGGAGCAAATAAATTTTCATACCCATTGCGCAATGGTGAATTAGCAAAAGCAAGTGCGATCACGCAGGCCAGAACTAGCGTTAAACCGCCTGCAACCTCTGTAGAAAGAAATGCGCGTAAGGAATGAGAGATTTTTCTGCGCATTTGCTAAGGGTATAGGAAACACAAAACCCCGACCTCATAGGGTAGGCCGGGGCAAAGTGTCAGATCTTTTATAGGTTGTTATCCCTGTAATACCTTCGCCAAATAAGTCGGTGGAAGGGAATCAATCGGGGGAGTCGATTGATAAACGGGATCTTCGGCATGAAAATGAACCCTAAGGTCAAGAGCATGAGGACTGCGAAAATTTCGGAGTCTGCATTTTCTGAAGACTTGAACGGTTCAAATTGATACATAGAGGAGAACATCCATAGCCATGATTGACCAGGAAACGAACCCGTTTCATTCATCATTCCCCATTGGTCTCCATGCAAATGTTGTGCTGCTCCCAGTTCATCAAAGTAGCCACCATCTGCGATGAAGAGCATTGGCATCGTGAAATCACTTGGGAACGGTGACACTTCTGTCGTAAGAATGCCATCCAATTGACCCCCCTGTGCCATTGCAAGAAGTCCTGCTGTGAGCGCAGGTACGGGTCCAAAAGTTTCGTCAACGATTACTTTTGAAAAGTCCCCTGCTTTCTCGATAGCACCCGCATAATCATTTGCCCATTTGCTTTGCTGATCGGCAGAGGCAGTCTTCCATGTGGTGAGAGCCGCAGAAATACTGGAATCAGTACTTAACAGGAGAGGACTGATGACAAAGTCGTTCGCGGGATTAACAGGGATTGTTACTCCAGCCCATTTCTGTATCTTCAGTGGACCAAGCTTCAAACCTTCGCCAGCAGTGTTATACGGAGGGCCGTAAGAGGCGCTAATAGTGCTTCCAGCAAGTTCGCCATTGGCTGTCGCAACGAAATCAGATGGAGCTTGTTTTGCCCAATCTTGTAATGTTATTGCTCGTTCATCAGGGGAGCTAAATATTGCAGCGCATGCACCAACCACGACAGTCACAATAACAAGTGCAATAACGAACTCTTTGACAAGGTCATATGGACGTTTGGGTCCGTTCCATTTCATCAAATCTACGTTGCGTTCTTCACTCACTTGGCACCTCCAGCAATTTCTTTCGCATCCAATGGAGGCACGACGCCATTCTTTCTGACAAGAATTACGTGCCATACAACAATCACACCAACCACCAGTGGTAGGAGTGCTACGTGTATCAGTAGCCCCTGACCAGTATTGAGTGTGTTAAAGAACGATCCGACTCCTACCGAATTAAGTCCATCTTTTGCTTGAGTTGCGATCCATTGAGAATCGAAATTGGTCTGAATAAGGTATCCAGTGAAAGCTGTTGCAAGAGATGCTAGAAAAGAAATAGCTCCTGTAACCCACGTTTGGAATCGTCTGCCACGCCAAGCCGCCATCCAGAATTTTCCCCAAAGGTGAACGACCATAAAAACGAAGAAGAGTTCAACGGCCCAGAGGTGAACTGAGTTTACGTAATGACCTACGCTAGATGAATGCCACCATGCGGCACCTTTAACGGTAAGCCAAATTCCCGAACCGATGATAACAACAAGGGCTGCAAGTGTTGCGACGCCAAAGACATATATCCAGGAAGCCACATATGAAGGTTGATTATCTGGAAGTGCATCTTGAGGATCGATCTTCTCAATAGTTGCTCTGCGTACTTTCGTTGTCCACATTGTGCTCATCGCTTCACTTGTCCTTATGAGTTGGGAAAGGGACTACCAGGGCTAGAACAAAAAATCCGACAATGAGTCCAATCATTATGAGATTTGGAACCGAAATTGAAATCGCTCCCCAATTTAAGTATTTCGCCGGACCATTCAATGAAATCGCCACCAACTGCATTCCCATCTCCATTTCTCGATTCCAACAATGGAACCTCAATAGAGTCACTGTCCTCACGAATGTGCATGAGGTAAAGGAAGTAAGCACTCGCAAGGTGGGTTTTGCGGAACTTTAAGAGGCACCTCTCGCACAGCATCGCTTATCCGAAAATTTGGATAATTATTCCTACGGATAAGGGGTTTTCCAGGGTCCTGAGGGGATGTCCAAGCGTAAATCCGAGAATTGAATATGAATGACTAGATTTCTCTTGCGAGATATTTTATTATTTCCTTCATGCGTGCCGACATAACTTCATCTATTGGGATATTGCCATGAGCGCTAAGAAAACTGTTGCTCAAGATATTGCGTCACTTTTCGATGAAAAGATCAATGTCAAGTTCATGGCATTTGACGCAAGCGTTGCTGGAAACCATAACTCTGCAAATGTATTTCACATCAAAAGTCCTGTAGCGCTTCGCTACATTCTTGGAGCTCCTGGCGATCTTGGACTGGCTCGCGCCTATATAACTGGGGCTCTCGAAATATATGGAGATTTTCACCAAACACTTTTGGAGCTGTACTGGCACATTAAGGAACCGGTTCCGAAGCTGGCAAGTTTGTCGTTACTCAAAGCCGTTGGCGCAGGAATTTTATCTAAACCACCGATCCCAGTAGAAGAAGCCCCTCCTCGCTACAAGAGAGGGGTTTTACATTCTCTAGCCAGAGATAAGTCTGCAATTGCGCATCATTACGATGTTTCAAATGATTTTTATTCAATGATTTTAGGGCCAACTTTGGTGTATTCCTGTGCAGTTTTCACTAAAGATAAGGATTCGCTGGAAAAGGCACAGACAGAGAAAATCGATTTGATTTGTCGCAAACTCGATCTTCGTCCTGGAATGCGTTTGCTCGACATCGGATGCGGTTGGGGATCTTTAGTACTGCATGCAGCAAAGGAGTACGGAGTCAAAGCAGTTGGAGTGACTTTGAGTACCAATCAAGCGGCTTTGGCTAATGAGAGGATCGTGAAAGCTAAGTTATCGAAATTGGTAGAAGTAAGAATTCAGGATTACCGTGAAGTGCCGGATGATAACTTCCACGCGATATCTTCTGTTGGAATGAGCGAGCACGTAGGTAGCGCGAAAATGAACGGGTATTTTGAACACCTTCGGAGTCGCGTGATGGCAGAAGGACGCCTTCTCAACCATTGCATCGTTCGCCCTCACTCCACGGCCAAAGAAAGAACTGGTAAATTTTTTGATCGATATATTTTCCCCGATGGCGAGTTGATTGCACCCAGCAAAGTTGCCCAATCGATGATTGATGCCGGTTTTGAACTTAGACATAGTGAAAATTTACGAGAGCACTACTCTCGCACGCTAACGAAATGGTGCGAAAATCTGGTTGAGAATTGGGACGATGCAGTGGCAGAGGTGGGGCTAACAAGGGCTCGGATCTGGCATTTGTATATGACGTTGAGTCGGATCGGATTTGAAACGAACAACATCCAGATTCATCAATTTCTTGGCGTTGTGAACAATGAATTGGGCGCAAACCCAATGCCCCTAAGACCAAGCTGGTAGTACTTGCCTCATTGGGCATAACAAAACCCCCGCCTGAAATTTGACGGGGGTCTTGTTGTTACGAGTGTTTTTAGAGGTCGAAATAAAGCTCGAACTCTGCTGGGTGTGGACGCAAGCGAACATAATCAACTTCTGATTCGCGTTTGAATGCAATCCATGTGTCGATGAGGTCCTTAGTAAAGACGCCACCACGAGTTAAGAACTCATTGTCGCGCTCAAGGTTGTTAAGAACTGCATCGAGGGAACCTGGTACCTGTGGAATTGAGGATGCCTCTTCGGCGCTGAGCTCGTAGAGATCCTTATCAACTGGTAGAGGTGGCTCGATTTTGTTTGTAATTCCGTCAAGACCAGCCATCAACATTGCAGCGAATGCTAGGTATGGGTTTGATGATGGGTCAGGGCAACGGAATTCGATGCGCTTTGCCTTTGGATTAGTTCCTGTAATTGGAATACGGATACATGCAGAGCGGTTACGTGCCGAGTAAACAAGGTTTACTGGAGCTTCGTATCCTGGAACAAGTCGACGGTATGAGTTAACTGTTGGGTTGGTAAATGCAAGTAGTGATGGTGCGTGCTTAAGCAAGCCACCAACGTACCAACGAGCCATGTCAGAAAGATCTCCATAACCTTCGCCCCAGAAGAGTGGCTTTCCTTCTTTCCAGAGTGATTGGTGAACGTGCATACCAGAACCGTTATCTCCGAAAAGAGGCTTTGGCATAAAGGTTGCAGTCTTGCCACCTTGCCATGCAGTGTTCTTGATGATGTATTTGAACTTCATTAAATCATCTCCTGCTTGCAAGATGTCACTGAAGCGATAGTTGATTTCCATCTGTCCTGCAGTTCCCACCTCGTGGTGGGAGCGCTCTACAAGAAGTCCAGCTTTTCCTAAGTTCATAACCATTTCATCGCGAAGGTCGGCATACTGATCTGTTGGCGAAACAGGGAAGTAACCACCCTTTACGCGAGTGCGGTATCCGCGGTTAGGAGTTCCATCTGCATCTTTTTCAATGCCGGTATTCCACGCACCTTCGTATGAATCGATGTGGTGAAATGCTTCGTTGATGCCAGTCGAGAAACGCACTGCATCAAAAACGTAAAACTCTGCTTCCGGTGCGAAGAACGCTGTGTCAGCGATTCCTGTTGAACGCATGTAATCGACAGCCTTTGCAACAATCCCACGAGGATCACGGCTGTATGGTGTGTTATCGATTGGGTTATGGACTGAGAAGTTAATGATAAGAGTTTTTTCTTTACGGAATGGATCGATGAAAGCTGAACCAGGAACTGGTAACAACTTCATATCTGATTCGTGAATCGCTTGGAAACCGCGAATAGATGAACCATCGAACATCAGGCCTTCAGTGAAGACCGCTTCGTCGAACGACTCAACAGGAACGTTGAAGTGATGTTGGATACCAGGTAGATCAATGAAGCGGACGTCGACTAACTTGACGTCTTCTTTTTTAATGTATGCGAAAATTTCTGCTGAGTTCTTAAACATTTTTCTCCCATTGCCAGATGACGCCCGCGAAATGCGGAACCCCTAGTGGCTCGCCATTGAGCTTTAAACCATTGGCGTTAGCGTAGGAGTTGAGGGCACAAAAGTGATAACTGGCGTGTTACGGCAATGTTAAGAATTCCAATGTCTCCAAGGCGCGACCTGGAGGATTAGGCTCACCCCATGGATTTCGTCAGGGTGGGGCTAGGTAAGCGTCTAGTGGCCCTCATGATCGACTGGCTTATGTGTTACGCCATCATCACGGCAAGCGTGGGGGGCTTGGGCTCAATGACTTCCCTGGATGGCTTTGCCGTTCTCGCCCTGTTCTTCTTTGAGGTGTGCGTTCTGGTGTCTATGACTGGAGCATCGGCGGGGCATCGGATTATGGGAATACGAGTTGTTAGATACAACGATGGAGGAGCGCCAAGATTTTTTCAAGCTTTTATTCGCACATTACTTCTTTGCCTTGTAGTTACTGCAGTGACATTTGATGAAGACGGTCGCGGATTGCATGAGCGATTAAGCGGGACGGTACTTACTTCACAAAAGAAAACTAACGCTTAGGTATTTTCACACCTTTTGGCATTGGGCCTTTTGGAATTGGCATTGACAATCCACCGACAGCTTTGAGGCGATTACGAACTTCGCGCATTTGACTTGTACTCAACTTCTTTGGAAGTTTGCGCATCTTCTTCTGTAAATCACGAAGCGCCACTTGACCTTCGTAATCACCGACGATGAATTCGGTAATTGGGACACCTGGGGCAAATCGTTCAGTCTTTCTGCGTTCATCAACAAGCAAACCTCGTGCACCTGGGCCTCCTTCTCCTACGAGAACGATTCCTGGACGGCCAACACAGCGATGAACCATTTCTTGGTTGCGTGTAACTGCAACAGCCGGTGTTGTTGTCCAGCCCTTGCGTATTGCCATGAGAACACTTGCGCCTGCGCCAATCTGTCCTTCAATAGATTGATACGCAGCATTTCCTGCGACGCGAGTAAAAAAGAATAGTGATGCCAGAACAGCAACCAGCGCACCAATGAATGCCGAATACACTGGGCGCCCGGCAAAAGCTCCGATAAGAATTGCAATTGCCCACACAACAACGAAGATTGCTGCGAGAGCTGCACCAATCCACGGCTTTACACTCTTTGTGATCGAGTAGGCCTCGCGAATAGTTTTAAAGCGCTTCTCTTTTGGCGCTCCAGGAGTTTTCTTTTTTCTCTTGAACATGGGCGTTAGTTTAGTGGGGCAGGTGCGGTACCACCAAGGCGCAAGGGAGCCCACCGTTGGCCTTTATGGCTGTCAGGGTACTGATTTTGTGCTTCATGAAGCATCTGTGTCATCACTTGTCGCAATTTCACTTCAGCCGAAGCAACGTCATCACTCTTATCAAAAACAATTGGTTTGCCCACCATGATTGAGATGGGGACATGTTTGCGCCGGAGATCTTTAGGTACGCCTTTTGTCCAGATTCTTTGAGAGCCCCAAATAATCGTAGGAATTATCGGAACTCCGGCGCCTGTAGATAAGCGAACGACACCAGTTTTCAATTCCTTAATTTCAAAACTTTTTGAGATTGTTGCTTCGGGAAAAATTCCAATTATTTCACCAGCTCTAAGTGCACGCAGTGCAACAACAAAGGAAGCCGAACCGCTAGACCGATCAACGTTGATGTGGTGCATCCCGCGCATAAGAGGCCCTGCGACCTTGTTGTCGAAGATTTCTTTCTTGGCCATAAACCGCACATAACGTTTAGCGGGAACGACTGCGGTACCAGCGAGTGCGAAATCCAAATAGCCAATGTGATTGATGGCCATGATTGCGCCACCTTTTCGCGGGATATTTTCACTGCCCGTGATTGATAATGCAAGTCCGAGATATTTCCAGAAAAGTTTTGCAACAATAATGACTGGAGGATAAACAAAATCAGCCACGAGTTACCCCGCGCATAGATTTTGCATCCATAGCTTGTTTGTAGAGACGACCTGCCCTATAACTTGATCTGACAAGGGGCCCGCTCATCACTCCAAGGAATCCAATTGCCGTAGCTTCATCTGCAAGTTCGACGAATTCTTCTGGCTTAACCCAACGCTCTACGGGATGATGTTTATTTGTTGGGCGAAGATATTGCGTGATTGTGATGAGGTCACATCCCGCTCCATGAAGATCGATGAGGGCCTGACTGACTTCCTCTCGAGATTCGCCCAAACCTAAAATCAAATTCGATTTGGTAATCAAACCAAAATCTCTCGCCATTGAAATAACTGCAAGTGAGCGCTCATATGTAAATGCAGGGCGAATGCGTTTGAAAATTCGTGGCACTGTTTCGATATTGTGGGCAAATACTTCAGGGCGGGTTTCAAAGACCTGATTGAGGAGATGAGCATGCCCACTGAAATCTGGGGCAAGCATTTCTACGCCTGTATTTGGATTGAGTTCATGAACTTTTCGAATCGTTTCGGCATAAAGCCAGGCGCCTTCATCTTCTAGATCGTCTCGAGCGACTCCAGTTATGGTGGCGTAACGTAAGTCCATTGTTTTGATTGACTCGGCAACTCGTCGCGGTTCATCTCGATCTAGTGGTTGCGGCTTACCTGTATCAATATTGCAAAAGTCACAGCGTCGAGTACACGCTTCACCGCCTATGAGGAAAGTGGCTTCTCTGTCTTCCCAGCATTCAAAAATATTGGGACATGCAGCCTCCTGGCAAACAGTGTGCAAGCCTTCAGATTTAACAAGGGAACGTAGTTGCGTGTACTCGGGTCCCATCACAGCGCGAGTTTTAATCCACTCGGGTTTTCTTTCAATGGGCGTTTGCGCGTTGCGAGCTTCAACGCGTAAGAGTTTGCGCCCTTCAGGTGCGATAGTCATTAACTCACTCTCCCCAGTGCTTGCAAGATATGTTCTTCAATTGTGGGCATTATTTCTTTAACGCTTATATCTCGGCCAAGTTCCCTAGCTATAGATGTCACGTCCACATCATCCAGACCGCAAGGAACTATTCGGTCAAAAGATGAGAGATCTGGATTCACATTAATTGCAAAGCCGTGCATAGTAATTCCCTTCGCAAAGCGGATGCCGATTGCGGCAAGTTTGCGATCGCCATGAGAGTCTCGTATCCACACCCCGGATCTTTCGCAATATCTTTCGGCGTTAAGCCCGAACTCTTTGCACGCGTCAATGAGTGCGCCTTCAATTTCACGGACGAATCCGACAACGTCGTGGCGTTTGGTTAATCGAACAATGGGATAGCCAACAAGTTGTCCTGGACCATGCCAAGTAATTTTCCCTCCACGATCAACATCGATCACTGGAGTTCCATCTACTGGTCGTTCAAAATCTTGAGTGCGCCGTCCGGCCGTAAATACAGATGGATGTTCCAACAAGAGCAAAGTATTAGGGGAGGTTTCTAGAGCAATTTCTGTATGAATTTTGCGCTGCATCGCCAACGCGCTCTCGTATTCAAGCAATCCTGCATGGATGACCTTGGCGGGCGCGGTAGGGCTTAAAAGTGGCACTCCCATAGCCTAAAGGTAGAATTGCTCCATCACCTCCTAGGGGAGCATCCTTTGACTCCGCCCGATGGATAATCGAAAGGGCCTCTCTCATGTCGCAAATGTCAGCAGATTCTGTTGTGGCAAAAACCAAAAAACCCAACCGTCGCAGATTCTGGGCCGCGATTGTTGTCATCTTTATATGGTTTGGCGCAAGTGGAGTATTCGGCCCCTTATTTGGCAAACTGACCACAGTTCAAGAAAATGATAATTCCGCTTTTCTTCCTGACAGTGCCGAATCAACCAAGGCATCAAAGATTATTGCTAACTTTTCCAAAGATGCTAATACGCAAATCCCAACCTTGGTGCTCTTTGAAGGTTCTGTCAGTCCAGAGAAGATTGCTTCTCTTAATGCGCACTTGCAAACTTTGCCAAGCAAGCACATTCAATACTTGGGAGAATATAAAGGGACGCTAGATAGTGGCGTGCCAATGTCTGACTATTTTGTTCCTGGTCAACCACTCTTTGCTTTTCCCTCTCAAGATGGAAAAGCATTATTAATTAATCTGCCCGTGACCGCCAACGTTGCAGGCGCACAACTGGCAAATGATAAACCAGTTTTAACTGCCATGATCAAAACAATTCGAACAGACATGGCAGCTTGGGGCGCGAGCAATGGTTTTGTCAGTCATGTAACTGGGATCGGCGCTCTATTCAGTGATCTATTCGGAGCATTCGGTGGAATTGATTCATCACTCTTGCTCGCAACCCTGGGGGTAGTTTCCTTCATTCTTATTTTGGTTTACAGATCTCCGGTTTTATGGATCCTGCCTTTGATGTCCGCAGTATTTGCGCTCTCAACTGCTGGCGGAATTATTTACATTCTTGCCAAAAACGATGTGATTGCATTAAACGGGCAATCTCAAGGAATTCTTTCGGTACTTGTTTTAGGTGCAGCAACTGATTATGCGCTCTTACTCATTGCTCGTTATCGTGAAGAGTTGCATCATCACGCCTCTCGATTCGATGCCATGAAGTCTGCCTATAAGGGCATATTTGAACCAATTCTTGCTTCAGGTTCTACAGTGGCGATTAGCTTATTAGTTCTGTTATTAAGTGATTTATCAAGCAACCGCGGACTCGGACCAGTCGGCGCGATCGGAATTGTTGCAGCAATGATTACGATATTGACTTTGCTACCTGCTCTACTAGTTGTATTCGGTCGATGGATTTTCTGGCCAAGAATTCCCCGATTTGATGATCGCGATGCTAATTTGCATGGATTGTGGTCCAAAGTTGGTGGCGCAGTATCACGTCGTCCACGGCGCATCTGGATAGCAACTGCAACTGGCTTATTGATTCTCGCTGGTTTCGCTACAACACTTCAGGCAGATGGACTTTCAACATCAGAGTCATTTACTACACGTCCCGAGTCAGTAGTTGGACAAGAGTTACTGCTTCAGCATTTCCCTGGGGGACAAGGTCAACCCACAGAAGTAGTGGTTAAGGAATCCCAAGTTGAGGCAGTGACAACTGCGCTTTTGGGAGTAGAAGGTGTTTCCAGTGTTGATCCGATGCGTGTTGAAGTTCCGATTCCCGGAAAACCATTACCTGATGTAAAAGTTGTTGATGGGCTTGTAGTTCTTAATGCCACACTCAATCAAGCACCAGATTCTGTGGAAGCCCGCAATCTTGTACCTGGAATACGCGCTGCAGTACATGCGATCGATCCAGCAATTCTCGTTGGTGGAGGAAGTGCCGTGTCTTACGACGTCGATCAGGCATCCCGCCACGATAACCGATTGATTATTCCCGTAGTTCTATTCTTAATCGGAATAATCCTCTCGCTCCTATTGCGATCAATACTTTCTGCTGCGATTTTGTTAGTCACGGTTGTGCTCTCCTACCTTGCAACTCTTGGGGTTTGCCAGTTGGTATTCCACAATATTTTCCACTTCCCTGGAGCCGATACATCATTTCCACTCTTCGCCTTCGTCTTCCTCGTTGCTCTCGGCATCGACTACAACATCTTCTTGATGACGCGAGTGCGAGAGGAGAGTGCCAAAATTGGTACTCGCGCTGGTGTTATCAAAGGCCTTACGGTGACAGGTGGAGTAATTACTTCTGCAGGAATTGTGCTTGCCGCAACCTTCGCAGTCCTTGGAATCTTGCCACTTGTCTTCTTGGCAGAACTTGGCTTTGCAGTTGGGTTCGGAGTGTTGCTCGATACGATCATTGTTCGATCGCTATTAGTCCCATCTCTCGTTCATGACATCGGTGGCAAGATTTGGTGGCCTTCAAAACTGCAAAATAAATAAAATTAGCTTTGTGCGTCCACAAGGGCGCTGATTGCTCCACCTAAATGTGGGTAGTCAAAGGTAAATCCAGACGTAAGTAGTGCTTCTGGTAATACCTTCTTTGAGCCCAACATTTCTTCGGAAAAGCCACCGAAGGCGATTTTTAAGGCAATTGCAGGAACGGGAAATAACGCCGGGCGATGCATTGCTCGCGCAAGTGCTGCAGTGAATTCTTGATTGGTCGATGGATTTGGAGTGGTCAGGTTGATTGGTCCAGAAATTGGATTTTGCATTGAGAAAGTAATAGCGCGAACAACATCGTGCAATGTAACCCAAGACCACCATTGTTTTCCTGATCCGAGTTTTCCGCCAAGGCCAAATCTAAAGAGTGGAATCATTTTTCCAAGTGCGCCACCAGTTGGATCTAAAACAAGTCCGGTACGCAGTTTTACGGTTCGGACATCACCGGCAAGGTCTGCAGCCGATTCCCATTCACGACAAACTGCTGAAAGAAAATCATTACCTGCTCTGTCATTTTCAGTTACAGCGCGATTGCCTGTCTCTCCGTACCATCCCATGGCGCTAGCTGAAATGAATACTTTTGGTTTCACCGTGGCAACTGCTTTAGCAATAGTTGTTGTTCCTAGAAGGCGCGAATTAAGAATTTCTGCGCGATAACTTTTTGTCCATCGTTTATCTCCAACGCCAGCACCAGCCAAATGTATAACTGCATCAACCCCTTCAAGGGCTGTGAGGTCTACAGTTCCTGCCTTTGGATCCCAAGAGATTTCTTCAGGAGAAATCGTTGCCCTGCGAACCAACTTTTGAACTGTATGTCCTTCAGACTTGAGGTGTGCAACAAGTGCTCCACCGATGAGACCTGATGTACCTGAAATTGCAACACGTTGGAGAGGCATTAAAGACCTAGGTCCGCTTCGAATGCGCCTATCTCTAGTCGATCTTTTAATGTAACTAGGAAGCGTGCGGCATCTGCGCCATCAACAACGCGATGGTCGTATGAAAGTGCGAGGTAAACCATTGATCGGATGGCAATAGTCTCTCCGCCATCTGCACCTTTAACGACCATAGGTCGTTTCACAATTGAACCAAGACCTAAAATCGCAACCTGAGGTTGGTTGATAATTGGAGTATCAAACAAGGCACCACGACTACCGGTATTAGTTAGCGTGAAAGTACCACCACCTAATTCATCGGGAGTAACTTTGTTATCACGAGTACGCGCAGCTAAATCTGCAATTTTGCGAGCAAATCCACCCATATTGAGATCACCTGCGTCGCGAATGACTGGAACCAACAATCCTCGTTCGGTGTCAACAGCAATTCCGAGGTGCTCTGCAGAATGGTAAGTAATTTGATCGCCTTCAACAGAGGAATTTACAACCGGATGTTGTTTGAGCGCTTCACATACTGCAACGGTGAAGAAAGGTAGGAAGGAGAGCTTGACACCTTCGCGCGCTTCGAAATTGGATTTTGCTTGGTCGCGGAGGCGAGCAATCTTTGTTACGTCTACCTCTACTACCGTTGTTAATTGAGCACTTACATGAAGTGATTCCACCATACGAGCGGCAATAACTTTACGAAGTCTCGACATCGTGACAGTTTGACCTCGAAGTGGTGATGCGCTTACGGGAGCAATTGCACGTGCGGGTGTCGCACTAGGTGCGGCAGGGGCAGGCGACGGCGCAGGTTTTGCTAGCGCTTCGATATCTTCTTTTCGAATTCGACCGCCAACACCAGTTCCAGTCACTTGACTCAAGTTGACGCCTAATTCGGATGCAAGCTTTCTCACTATTGGAGTGACGTATGCGTTATCTGTTTCTGCAGGTGCAGACGAAACAACTGGAGCGACAACAGGAGGTGCAACTGGAGCAACAACCACAGGTGCAACTGGAGGTGCAACTGGAGCAACAACCGCAGGTGCAACTGGGGCTACCACTGGAGGCGCGGTAACAACTGGAGGAGCGACAACTGGAGGGGCACTTGCAACAGGTGCTGCTGGTGCTGAAGTTGCGCCATCGGCGATGACTGCCAATTCTGCGCCGACAGGTACAACTTGATCCACTGCGACGACAATCTTTTGCAACGTTCCAGCTACTGGGGAAGGTATTTCTGTATCAACTTTGTCCGTGGAAACTTCTAGGAGTGGCTCATCGACAGCAACATGGTCGCCTTCGGCCTTAAGCCAACGAGTAACCGTTCCTTCGGTAACGCTCTCTCCGAGTGCGGGCATCGTTACTGAAAAAGTCATAAGTTCTCTCCTTTAGAAAGTGCAGTAGTAATTCTAAGTGGTATTTCAACCATGTGCATGCAGGGGTTTTCCTGCTAGAGCCATGTGCGCTTCGCCCATTGCTTCAGAGAGCGTTGGATGAGCGTGGATTAACGGAGCGACATCAGTGGCGCTAGCTTCCCAGTTGTAAATCAATTGCGCTTCGGCAAGTAACTCGCCAACACGTGCACCCACCATATGGATTCCAAGTACTGGGCCATTTTTTTCAGCAACCAATTTGATAGAACCAGCGGTACCAAGAATCTGCGCCTTTCCATTGCCAGCGAGATCGTAACTTAATTCAACTACATCATGCCCACGCTCTTTTGCGACGGCAGTAGTGAGACCGACTGACGCAACTTCAGGATCTGAGTATGTAACGCGTGGCACGCCGTCATAATTAATAGGGCGTGGATTAAGTCCAGCTATTTCCTCGGCAACCAAAATACCTTCACCAAATCCAACGTGAGCCAATTGCAGTGTAGGAATCAAATCACCAACGGCCCAAATTCCAGGAACTGATGTACGACATTTTTCATCGACGACGACATAGCCACGTTCCATAGCGATGCCTTGCTCTTCGTAACCCAAATTAGCCGATACAGGTCCTCGACCCACTGCAACGAGGAGGACATCTGCTATGAATTCTTTACCGTTTTCTAAAGTAACGGTAACGGAGTCTGCAGATACTTTCGCGCTCTTAAAACGATCGCCCAGCTCAAAATTGATTCCACGTTTGCGAAATGCTCTTTCAAGTAATTTACTTGATGACTCATCTTCCAGTGCAACTAAATGAGGAAGCGCCTCGATGATAGTTACTTCTGCTCCGAATGATTTCCACACTGATGCAAATTCACACCCGATTACACCGCCACCAAGAACAATTGCTGATTTTGGTACGTAATCCAATGCAGTGGCGTGATCACTGGTGATAATTCGTTTTCCATCGATTTCTAGGCCAGGCAATGTGCGAGCGTATGATCCGGTTGCTAGAACAATATTCTTGCCTACGTATTTTTCTCCATTAACTTCAACTGTATTCTTGCCAACCAATTTTCCATGGCCCTGGACTAGCGTGATACCTCGGGATTTAACAAGACCTTGAAGGCCTTTGAAAAGTTTTCCTATGACGCCATCTTTATAGGTATTAACCGCTGGCATATCCATGGAAAGGAACTGTGCATTGACTCCGAAATGACTAGCCTCTCGGGAGTTGTCTGCAATCTCGCCAGCATGAAGTAGCGCTTTAGTCGGGATGCATCCACGGTGAAGACAAGTACCTCCCAATTTGTCAGATTCAATGAGAACCACTGACTTTCCAAGTTGGGCAC
>Ga0194060_10000877_pt1 | contig 21935 bp, 34 predicted proteins | sample SepL225m_MetaG_FD_163427 | JGI IMG/M metagenome (GOLD analysis project Ga0194060, IMG submission 163427) | Anoxic zone freshwater microbial communities from boreal shield lake in IISD Experimental Lakes Area, Ontario, Canada - Sep2016-L222-5m | ecosystem: Environmental > Aquatic > Freshwater >... | reverse complement strand
ATCCACGCGAGCCTCCATATATCTATGTATGGGGCAACAAGTGGATTCCAGCGGAACTACAAGCCACATTAGAGTATCATGTGCCGGGCGCCACTGAACGCAAGTACATGGAAGAACTCATTGAGGTTCTGCCGTTGGTAAATTGGAATGTGCTAATTCCAACATCAAACTTTGACTTTAGTTGGAGACCTGATCCAAGAGAACCTCCGTACATTTACACTTGGGGTAATAAGTGGGTAGCTGCTGAAGTGCAAACTACCCTTGAATTCGTTTGCCCCGGTGCCTCACAGAAGAAATACATGCCGGTGCCAGTAGAAATACTCCCTGATATGAGTGCATGGAATATAATTCAGTCAGTTAAGGGGTTTGACTTCAGTTGGAGACCTGACCCGACTTCCCCTCCGTATATCTATGTATTTGGTAACACACAGTATCCGGGAACAGTGATGCCGACGCTTGAATATATCGTACCCGGGGCCACAGATCGCAAATATATATCTGAAATCGTACCGACTTTGGCACCGGACCAGTCTCTCTTTACTCAACTAATAACAGTTGACTCGTTTGACTTCAGTTGGAGACCCGATCCCACTAGCCCACCGTATATCTATGTATGGGGCAACCAATGGAATGATGTCATGGTTGAACCTACAATTGAATTCCGCATAGATGGCGCAGCTGACTACAAGTATATGACTGACCAGGTTGCGTATGTCTCGTCTACCAAGGAAAAGTTTGAGATTGTGCATGATGTATCTTCATTTGATTTTAGTTGGAGACCTGATCCAAGAGAACCGCCGTTTATCTATGTGTGGGGCAACACTCAGTACCCAGGAACAAAGATGCCAACAGTTAGGTATCATTGTCCAGGTGCCACACAAGAAAAACACATGACGAATCTTTTAGCGACATTGGCGCAGCGCCCAGATTTGTTTGAAAACGTAGTGGAGAATTTTGACTATAGTTGGAGACCTGACCCAACTAGTCCTGCATACGTGTATCAGTTCGGTACACTATTAGATGAGTTCGACGGTCCTCGGTTCAATGTACCTGGAAATGACACCACTGTGGTGAAGGTGAACCGCCAGGAGATTATTCTTGAAGATTTGGTGTTTCCTAAGTACAAGATTGAAACAACACTTGATGATCTTATTAAGGAGCATCCAGGTGAAATTTTCTGGGCACTGAATCCTGACCTTGATTACACTGAGTTTGATTTTAGATGGTTACCAGACGAGAAGAACGTTTTCCATGTCAATGCTTTCGGTTCAAAAGATTCTATCAACACGCAAACTTACTTTGTCAACGGAAAGATGTGGGCGCGCGGACACCGTGACATCAACTATGTAGAAGGAAAGTCGGTTGATCTAAAAACTACAATTAATATATTCTTTGTTGACAGGGGCAATGCTGAATCATCATCCAGGTTTGATACACTAAAAGCCAGATATGGTAATATCCAAAAGACCAGATATCTCAATTCATGGGTTGACACAGTTAATCGTTGCGTCACTAGGTCAACCTCTACCTTATTCTGGGTCTTAAATAGCGAGTTGGATTATAGCGGATTTGAGTTTGATTTCTATCCTAGTCCGTGGCAAATGAAAATGTTACATGTATTTGGGACTCAATGGAGTCATTGGGGAACAACGTTCATGGTTAACCAAGAAGTGTTTCCTACAGATTCAAAATATATAAAGATCATTGAGCATATGTCAAATATAAATTTTGTGAAACGTAAGACTGCCATTGCTACAAATCGCCTATATGACATTGTGATGATTGATCACGGAAATCAATATAAGTTCAGTTTGCCTGCATTGCCAGTGTCGTATGACACCAGTTACCTTAATACGTTCAGAAACATGTTGGAGAAACTCCCTGAGAAAAGGGAGCATTATATTTGGGTGTGTAGTTCAGTATGCGATTATTCTTCATTTGATTTTAGCTACATTTGTGATCCGTATGCCAAAGATCAGCTTCATGTGTTCCCGAGCGATAAGCAAAAGTTCGGTGACACCTTTCTGATTGATGTCAACAAGATGCGAACATTAATAGCTGGTATGAGCAGCATGGAAGAGTATGAAAAGATCAATTTCAACCAGCATCAAAAGGCAAAGAGATTACCTCCTCCGCTGATCACAGTTAATACTGATACTCTATCTGAATCGGTCACCGATGATTTTGATTTTCCGTATGCTATTTTTGAAACAGAAGAGGTATCATGCGTTGATCACGAACCAATGAATCTATGGACACCAGAGACAAAAACTCTGATAGTTACAAGCACCGGTGGCACCAGGACCATTGTCCCCAAAGAAGCCATGGCTTACGTCAAAAAAGAAATATACGATTATCCGTATATTAAGAAGGCAAGCACGTTGGTTAAGTCAGCACCAATGGACATTGTGTTCCTGAGCAATGGGGAAACGGGCGCTGATGAAAACTATGAGCATTTGCTGAAGGTAACCAACGGGTTACCTAATAGAGTGGTCAGGGTAGACGGGGTAAATGGGCGGGTTGCTGCCTATCATGCCTCAGCAAAAGCAAGCGAGACTCCATGGACCTTTACGGTATTTGCCAAGTTGAAAGTGAATCCGAAATTTGACTGGGCTTGGCAACCTGACAGGCTACAGATACCTAAGCATTACATTTTCCATGCTAGCAACCCTGTTAACGGATTGGTATACGGCCACCAAGCGATGATTGCATATAACAAGAAAATAGTTTTGGCTAACACCGGTACTGGACTTGACTTCACCTTGGATAACGAGCATGAGGTGGTTGAGATACATTCTGGAACAGCAAACTTCAACACTGACGAGTTCAGCACCTGGAGAACTGCTTTCAGAGAGGCGATTAAACTTCGTGCATCTGATTCTGACGACAGCAAAGAACGACTTGGGGTTTGGCAGACGGTTGCAATTGGTCCGTATGCTGAGTATTGTTTAGATGGGGCAAAACGGGCACTAGAATATTATGATGAAGTAAATGGTGACCTCGCTGCATTGCGACTGAGCTATGATTGGGCATGGCTGCGTCAGCAGTTTACCAAATATTATTGACCCGATGATAAATATCTGATATAATAAGGCATGAGGATATTATTATTACTTGGTGCATTTCTTGCCAGTTGTGGAATTAGCATTTCCATAATTTGGTTGATTTTACACCAATTTGGAGTTTTATAATTATTGTAATCCCTTCGAAATGAAGGCGGGCAAGACGCGAGTTCGAATGGCATAAATACTTCTATGAGCCATAAACATCATATCATCCCGAAACATATGGGAGGGACAAATGACCCGAGCAATTTAGTTGAATTATCCGTTGCAGACCATGCAGATGCACATAGAAAACTTTACGAGCAACTAGGTCATTGGCAGGATTATGTCGCTTGGCAAGGTCTGGCCCAATTATCACCCAAAGAAGATTTAGTAAAGCGCCTTCAAGTTGAAGGTGGCAAGAAATGTAGGCAATTACACCCGAATCCATTTACAGGAATCCGCATTGGTGGTAATTTTGCAATAAATGATACGCATCGACAACGTGCTAATGCATTAGCAAATTCTGATTTGGCAAGACAAAAACGAAGGGAAACTTTTGTAAAAACAAAACACCAGCAAGGAGAGAGCAATTCTCAATTTGGAAAAGTCTGGTGCGTGTTGGAAGATGCTATCGATTTATCAGGGCGAAAGAAATACTCCGAAGAACAAATTCCGCCGGGTTGGATATCCACTAAAATTTGGAGAGACCGGAGAAAAAACAAAAAGAACAATATATATGGTAGGCATTGGTACAACAACGGAATTGATAATCTGTTTTTGTTACCAGATGATGCCAAAATAACAGAATTAAGTCTACAAAGAGGGAGATTGATTAAATAGAAAGAACAGCGTAAACCTGCTTAGGAAACATTGGCGACACCCGGGTTCAATTCCCGGCATCTCCACCATAAACATATTAACCTTTGGGTGTAGTCCGTAAGGATCAAGAGATAACTTCAAAGACCCCATATAATCAAGTTAGTATGTTTTTGATGGGGATGATCTGGCAATCGACCGACAAGATAGTATGAAGTTAGGCGCTCGGGAATGTGAAACCCGTAGGATTGGGGTAACCCGGTTAAAGAAGCAAAAAACGTAAATGCAAACGCATCCAACGACAAGGTATTTGCCCTAGCGGCATGATACCCGAGGTAGAAAGACCTTGTAACCAAACCAATCAGAAAGGCTCCTCGGGGCCTTTTCTTTCGGGCGGCTAAATATTGGATGCTTGAAAACATTTACCAACAATGGCAGTGCGGTAACGAGAACTATATTGAACGGTATATGGATTTCGTCAGACTATTTGCCAAACTTATGGACTACTCCGTGGAAGAGAGTTTGAGTATGCTAGAAAGCGAACCCTGGTTCCGCAAACCACAATAACACGCCGTTGTTTGTCCTAGGACAACTAAACTTTCTCTAAAGGCGGCCGGCAGAGACTAAATAAAAGTAGACAGCATCACACTTAGTCGCTGGTCAGCAATACAAAAGGGATGCTGATCAACTGTAACTAGGAGATTACCATGAGCAACGTCAAAACACTACAAGCCGAACAAGGTCTCGGCATCACACTTCCACAAGAAACAATCAACGCAGTCAAAGAAGAGGGACAACGCGCCCTAAACATTGGTTTGTTTCTAATGGCACCTTTCATCGGTTTATTCTACGCAATGACACTGCCGTTCGTCGGAATGGGTATGCTTGTAATGATCGGAGTCAAAACATATGTTAAGACAGATGGATGGACAAAGACTAAAGCATTGATGTTGTCTGTCGCACTAAAGATGAAGGGCGTGGCCCTGTTCATCGCAGCACCGTTTTTCGGTTTGGCGTACGCCGTGGCATTACCCTTCCTAGGATTAGGTATGATGGCATGGGTCGGAAGAAAAGCCCTCATCAGGAAACTCCATAAAGACTAAGTGATACGCACCGATAAAAGGGGCTTCGGCCCCTTTCCTATTCCTGGAGATAAATATACGCATGAGAGCAAATGAATTTTTAGGCGAGTATTCGTACACAGACGCGGATTTACGGGCTGAAATGGAACAGCAAGGATACACCTTGTTGGGTGAACCAGGCGTAGATCAAACAGCGTATCTTGACCCAGGTGGAACTGGTGTGCTGAAAATCTTCGGAACGCAGCGCGGACACACCGGTGATGACTACACTAAGGATCAGAAGATGTTTATATACTGGGCGGAGTACTGTAAAAAGAACAAGGCCAATCCATTTCTGCCTAAGTATTCCGGATGGGAACCATACATGTTTGACGGGAGCAGATATCTAAAGATAAAGATGGAACAACTAATCAAAATGCCAGATGCCCTTGGGATGGCATTAGAGGGACTTGCTCATGATTCAAATAGAGACCGATATAGACACTCCTATCAGAGAAAGGATGCCAAGCATGATCGTGCCGCAGATATTGGCACCAATAGGCAAATAGATTGGCACACGCAACCCCAACCGTCTTCCTCGCGTAAAGGACTAAATGAACTGATCATTCTGCTAGGGGCACGGAAGTATAACCTATTGAAACGAACCATTGAGAATCTTGCCATCATTGCTAAAACCAACGGTTGGCGCCTGGATCTTCATCGTCATAACTACATGATGCGTTACAACAGCACTCCGGTGATTGTAGATCCATGGGTGGTAGATAACTAATGAAAATCTCTGAATTTATCACTGAAGAAATTTCTCGCAAGGACCTAAAAGATGTTGAGCGGTTTGCTGACCATCTCTGGAAGAGATTAGGCGTGGATGTAGTATTCTCCTCTCACTTCATGGATCAGGTAAATAATCCTAGAAATGGTGAACCCATCAAAGTAGGTGAATTGATTCGTTTATTCAGAAAAGAATATGAGGCATACGGAAAAGTCATTGCGGCGTCAGACGATGAGACACAGGCCGTGCTAAAGGATGCCTTTACCATGGTCAATTCTCCTTTTGTGATGAACGATATCAGAGGCAGCAAAGACAAAATGATGGTGGCAAAGACTGTCATGAGGAAGCCTAATTTCCACACCTCTAATCACGAATACATCATTCGGTAAATATTTCCCCCTATAATTGTCTGATAAATATGAGTTCACCCTGATGAAAGTCAGGTAACTTTAAGGAAAATTATGAAGAAATTAGCAATTATGACAGTTCTGGCCGTGGCCGCAGTAGCAGCATCAGCAACCGATATCGGCCTTCGCGCCGGACGTTTGGGCGGCGCAGCAACCAATGACGCAGGGTTGACAGGTGCTGGCGTAACTCTCGGTCAACAGTTTGGTGCTTTCGGCGCTGAATTATCGTATGATCGTGCATTGATCAACACCTCGTCAGTTAGTCGGTATGCTGTAGTTGGCTCTTACCCATTGTTAAATTACAGTGGAATGACTCTTGCTGCTAAGGCTGGAGTGGCGTTCATTGATCCTACCGCAGGAACAAACGGGTACGCCGTGACTCTTGGTGCCGGAGCATCTTATCCGCTGACAAAGAAGGTTAGCCTCGTGGCTGATTACTCTTATCAAGCCGGACAAGACCGCGTGAAGTCATTCAACGGTAACCTGGTAACAGTCGGAACCAAGTACACATTCTAATGTGTCTGAGGCCTTTCGGGGCCTCTTCCTTCGCCTTGACCATAAATGGGCTTTCTGTTATAATACATCATGGAAATAAAAAATTCAACTGATTGGCATGAAGTCCAGGCACTGCTGCTAACTGAATTATATCAGATTGGATATAACCCGGATTTTCGTAAACTGATCCGTAATATTGCGCTCATGGTGTCTAACCTGAGCAAGGCCGAAGTTGAAGCCCGGCGTATTCACAATTATAAAAATCTTATAGAACCGCTGGATCAAATCAATAAATCGATCAAACACTTGAAACACCTTTTGCTTATGGCACGATTGATGAAATGAAAAAGAGAGAAGTGATTCATACAAGCCGGATTTTTCACCTGGTTCGTCAGCAAAGAGACCATAAGAAATGGTATGAAATTCTTGTGACGCTGCCTTGGGATAGTTGGAAGGGTAACCTCGAAGAGGAAATCACAGAGCATTTCGGAAAGCCAGCACACAGATATTCCCTCACTTGGAGATTTTGGAACAGAATTGAGGCTGAAAAGCAGTTCCTTTATGCCTCTTTGCGCTGGAATTGACAATAAATCCCAAATCTGCTATAATACATCTTTAAGTCAGGAATCACATGGAATTCGCAATTGAAGCAAATGGTAAAAGTCAGAAGTTTTTGACCGCAATTATGCCTTCCATGATCAAGCAGTTGAAGCTGGAGAACAGCCAGCGGGCAGTTTTGGTCAAGGTCACCAGCGACATTGATCCTGGTTTCTACGGCGCCACGCTTCACATTGAAGTTGCTGATTGTTATCTGATTCTGTTGAAAAAGCCGAAGCGGCTGACAGCACACGCATTGATTGAAATGTCCACTACACTCGCACACGAAATGGTTCATGTGCGTCAACTGGCTAAGGGTCAGATGAAGTTTTTGAAGAATCAAGCACGTATTTGGATGGGCAAACGCTACAGCGCCAAGGTCCCGTATCTTGATCAGCCGTGGGAACTGCAGGCACTCGGTCTGCAAGAGATTATCGTCCGAAGGGCCATAGAATGACCGACGACAAAATTATTTGGAGAATAGATGAAAACATTCGTAACATCTGACACCCATTTCGGGCACGCCAACATCATGAAGTTCTGCCCGAACACCCGACAATTCCGTGACGTTCACCACATGAACGCCATGATGATCAAAGAGTGGAACGAGACCGTTGGTCCCGACGACTTGGTCTATCACCTGGGCGACTTCGCCTTCTTGAAGCCAGAGTCAGCAATCGCCACGGCGCGTATGTTGCACGGACGCAAGATTTTGATCGAGGGAAACCACGACGACAAGTTGTTGCGTGAGCCGGGCTTCCGCGCATGTTTCGAGGAAGTTCACAAGTATCACGAAATCGTGGTTGACGGCAATCATGTGGTGATGTTTCACTACCCCATCCAGGAATGGAACAAGTGCCATCGTGGCTCTGTTCAGATTCACGGTCATGTTCACGGCAAGGATGTCGGTATGAGCAAGTTCCGAGTGCGTGACGCCTCAATGGATTCGCGTGGAACGGTTGTGACCGAAATGTCCACTATCGTGCGTGACGCAATGCGTGGCGAAATCTTCCAACATCACTAGGAACCAAAATGAAAATGACCGTATTCAAGCGTACCCAAGATCAATGGTACGGCAGTTACAAACTCGCAGAGTCCGACACAGGAGATATGCTTGTTGAAGTTACCTTCACTCAGACTGGCCCCGATCCGGATCTAGGACTTGGTAAATGGCGGGTGTGCGTGTGGGGCAATGACGACTGCGGCATGGAACGCGACTTTGACTCGGATGGTGATGCTCTCCATATTTTCTATCACATCATCAGTTGGACTTATGTGAATAAGGATCAACTGAAAAACGCAGGGTTTGTATACGCATGAAAACATACGAGGAAGCCGTTAGTATTGTCGCTGAGGTTCGCCTCAGTGGCGATGTCACTGACTTTAGTAGCGCGTTCAATTGGACTGGTGCAATGCTCCTTGCCAAGATTTACGAAAAAGGTCAGCACGAAGTCGCCAACGATTGTTACGAACTCTACATGAAGCGCCGAGCGGAAAAAGAAAAAGCAATCAAAGCGGCCCGCAGTGCGGCAAGCCGCGCCGAAAATGAAGCACGGCGCCTGGCAAATATTCAACGGGCTCAAAATGAACAAGTGTAATTTAGGCTGGCCGGGTGTTGACAACACTCAGGGCCGCTGCTGCTGTAACTGTAAGTATCAGCGTCCTATCACAGCGCACCCGTGGAACAGACACGAACTGACCAGGGGACCGATCACAAAGAATATCGGCTGGGGATGCACCGTGCCTGACATGCCCGGGATTACATTCTCGGAAGTAGAACATTCAATGTGCGAACTACACGACTGGAAAAATGAAGATCAAGTTCAAGAGAGTTGACGACCCGATCTGGTTTAGAGTAGTTGATGCCTGCCCGGATGAATTGGAGGTGACAGAATTTATTGAAAAACTCGGCGGCAAAGTATTGTCAGATGGTCCCTTTGAATATGTCATTAATGGGATTGAATTCCCCTCTGAGGCCGCCTACACCTGGTTCCTGTTGAAAATTTGACAATAAACCCAAATTCTGCTATAATACACGCTTACTAGGAGTTTTATGAGATTTGAAGTCAAAGTGTGCGACAGCATCCACAATGTAATGTTCATTGCCCAGGTCGATGACATATACGTGTCGGCTTTCTCTCCTCTGGTCAAGTCCTTTACGAGTTCCATCAAGCGGGTTCACCCGGGCGAAGGCAACTGCGGTGAGCAGAACGAATACGAAGCGACTTACTCGGGAATCTGTATCAAGTACCCGGACTTTGTCAAACTGATGAACAACATAGATATCTGAGCATGTACAAATATACTCCAGAGCCGAAGCTGAACACATTCCTTGAAGTAATACAGGATATGCGCTAATGTACAAATATACACCGGAACCGAAGCTGTTGAAAACAAGGAATGGTATGTGGCAAGTAATTGAACATGTGTATGGTATTGAAGAAGAGTGGGAACAAAGTTTCGGTACATTTGAATCTGAAGAAGAGGCCTGGATTGTAGCGGGACAGTTGGAAATTAGTGGTCGCCATGTGTTTGTTCGCAGCGAAGAATAGATCATGTACAAATACACTCCAGAGCCAAAGCTGTTGAAAACACTACAGCTTGCCGAGGCCAAGATATATTGGAAAGGCGACAGCCCTACTTGGACTCTGGCCTCAAGTTGTTTCAGTAACTATACGGATATTTGTAATTTTCTTCAACGGTGGGAAGGTGTAGTCTTTTATAGCCCAACCCGCCGTCAGGAAATCCCAGTGGGAAGTTCAATGTTCCCGGTTAGTTTCTTTGTGGAAGAAAAAGTGTGAATCAAGAACTAAAGACCTTTGTTGAGCAAAATCCCAAATTGGTTTCTATGAAGCCGTGTGAAGGCTATCCTGGGTTATTTGTACTCAAATATTCTCGTCGGGTATTTTATGACAACCTCTGGAACGACATGCTTGAGGAATGCCGCGGAACAATCGTTGATGAAAACTTCAACGTGGTGTCCCGTCCGTTCACGAAAATCTACAACTACGGAGTGGAAGATCGTTCGCCGAAGTTGGCTGACGATGTGCGCGTCATGGCGTTCCGCAAGATCAATGGTTTCATGGTGGCAGTAACCTGGCACAACGATGACCTGTTGATATCCACGACGGGATCCACAGACAACGACTATGTGAACATGGCTCGGTCTCTGATCGACCTTGATCAGTATCGCGCAGTGTGTAAGCAATGGTATGGAACCACATTCATGTTTGAGTGTGTACACCGCGACGACCCGCACATCGTTCCTGAAAAAGAGGGAATGTATCTGCTTGGCTATCGTGAGAAGGCATGGAACTCGCCGATATCTTTGGATCAGGTGATGTTGCGTATGTTGACGCGAGACTTCGGCACGATACCGGTTGAGGCATTCAAGGTGACAATGGGCGAACTTGTGGAGATGTCCAAGACAGCACGCTACGAAGGTTTCGTTTTTTATTCGGCTGAGGGTGTGTCGGCAAAGATCAAGACGCCGTTCTATCTGACGAACAAGTGGATGGCACGTAACCCGCGTACGGACAAACTTCTGACGAAGGAATTCCGTGAGCAAATTGACGAAGAATATTATGGACTTTTATCCTACATTCGGGAAAATATTGGCTCGTTCACGCTTTTAACTGAGCAAGACCGATTACAGTTTATCAGGGATTATTTGAACAAGTGATTTACAATTTTCACCGTGCCATCTTTTATAGTTTGGTGCGGTGGATTGTATTCCACAATGTGGGCAGGGAATAAGAGGTCTATTTTGTGCTGCTATTGAATATTTTTTCTTAGCCTCTACTGATTTTGGCCTTTTGAGAAGTAATAATATCCTTGCGGCTTCTTCGGCACCATACCGTTCTTCCATAGTTGTTCCTGAATATTTTTCACTCATTAGTTTTTTGAAAGCATCTGTTTTTGGTTGAGAGTGTTTGCCTCCTTGAGCAATGCTCATTCTCTGTCGAGATGCCTCGGATTGTTTCCGCCCGAACATTGGGTTCAACACACCGAGTCGATTTGATCCGTAGAACGGATTTTTCTTGCCCTTTATATCAGCATTGAATGTGCCGGCACCAGTAGATTGATTGATGTACATTGGATTTTTATGAACATGAAACTTTTTATGAAAATACTCCTCTTTGATCGCTGCTTCCTTCACCGTAGGATGAAGCGTCAGTATGGTTGTCTTAAATAATTCAGGATGTTCTATTAGTTCACTTAACCAGATATTCTTGTAAAGTTTACTTGTCACTGTTCCTCTGTATCCGTTTCTAATATTGACCTCATTAGACCTCCCCAAATAAAACATGGGCATTTTGTTGCCCGAATAAACGGTAAGATAGGTACAGTATTTGATTGACATAAATTCCTTTTGGTGTTATACTCTATTTATGACTATTACTCATTATTGGACATTTATAGGGCAAAAGCAATGAAAATCGGTGTAACAGGAACAAGATCAGGGATGACCGAGCAACAGTTCGGTGATGTTGAACTGTTCCTTCGCTCAGTCAGTGGTGAACTCCATCACGGAGATTGTGTCGGGGTTGATGTTGAGATGGCTGAACTCGCCAAAGAAATTGGATATCGTGTGGTGTGTCACCCGCCTATCAATCCTGATCTTCGTGCCTTTCATGTCTCTGATGAGGTCAGGGAACCGCTGTCATACTTTGCCCGTAACAGGAAGATCGTTGACGAATGTGATTTGCTTCTGGTGATTCCGTATCAGAAAGCACACCAGACAAACGGCGGCACTTGGTACACTCACGACTATGCCGTGAAGCAAGGTAAACAAGTAATTATATTTCCAGGAGAAGGCGAATGATCACACTACCGGGCAATAAGCCCTGGCCGACTTGGTTCACTGACTTGATGTTTGAACTTCGCCGTCGCCATTATCAACAAGGCGGCACCTCCGAAGGATTGCGGGATTTCTACGCTGATCGAGGTATCCATATTACACCGCAGACCAGAGATATTGAAATCACCGGCTTCATCACGACTCACGCACCATGATACCACACGAACACAAAGACGAAATAATCTCTTCGGGCATCTCCTTCCTGAGGTCAATCACTCTGGCTTACGGGTCAGAGACTGGCATGGAACTCTGGGATACGATTGCCACGACTCTTGATCCTGATGTCAAGGGACAAATCTTCTTCGCCATGCTCACCGGAGAGTCTGGCAATCGCATCACCATTCGGGACTACGACCATGCCTCACATGGCGGTAACAAAGTTACCATCATCAAAGCAATCCGAGAAGTCACTGGATTGGGTCTGAAGGACGCAAAAGACCAAGCTGATATTCTTATGGGACAGACCACTTCTGGTTACATCACTAATAATTATGTTGGCTCTGGCCCCAAGGCTATCACGATTGATATCGGTCGTGATAAAAACCGCAATGCCTGCGTCACCATTTTACGAAATGCCGGATGTGTGATCTGATAAATATAGTATGCCTATAATATTTGATGGAGTTACATTCAACGGCGGATACGAGATACAACCGGTGGGTCCTCCCACCACAATCGGAGAGCCGTACGACGGCGGGTTTTATGCCGGCAAGTTCAATATAAATGCCGATGGCAGTGGAATCCCAACACACTATCTGATAGTGTCACCGAAAGCAACCGGTGAAGCCTTTATACCATGGTCACTAACCAACACTTTGTATGGAGCACTCAGTTCCTCAGATGGGCAATCCAACACCAATATAATAGTGACTACCAGCACGCCAATAGATACGCCGGCCGCATGGTTTTGTGGTGTTACATGTAATGAAAACGGAGGACTCGGTGGATATACAGATTGGTATATGCCCTCTGCATATGAACTTGACACAATTTATTATTTTCTTAAACCATCAACTACTGCTAATTTTAACCATCCAGTAGGTAGTAACCCGTGTGCAGTCTACCCTCAACCAATCAATACTAATTATACTGCGGGCGATCCGGCACAGACCACAGCAGCAGCTTTTCGTACCACCGGAGACCAATTCTTCATAACAGCAGACTACACAAAATCATTTTACGCATCAAGTACTGAGATATCCAGTGAATGGATTCGTACAACACAATTTATTGCTGGCATCGCGCAAGGCGGCAGTAAAGTGTATTTGGGCACACCGGATCCACACTCTATTCGTGCTATTCGTCGCATTCAAATACCCACCTGATGGACACTCCGCTCACATACAAAATCGGCTACATCTGCGGCTACTTTGTTGCCAGCGTAGGAACTCTGCTAAATTATATCATGTTCCCATTTCCGCGAGGTTGACATGCTTTGTTATTCACTTGAAGAATGGGGCCATGTATCCGATAGTATTCTCAGAGAACATTACTTCAAGGACCGACTGGTGTCAACAGATACGATTGAAAAGATTTTGGAGGACCACTATTTTGCAACTGCTTTATGGCCACTCATTACAGAGAGCGATGGGTTGTGATCAAATTCGCTGACAAACGATATAAAATCCTATTTCTGCTGAAACACCGATAATTTGACAATAAATGCCCTTTCTGCTATAATACAGTCTGAATCAAAAAGGAACCGTATGAACGTAGTCAAAGCAAAGATTGAAATGAAGCAAGACCGTGAACGCGCCATGTACGGCTGCTCCATTGCTGACTTCAAGGAAAGCATTGAAGATTCATTCACCTTTCGCGTCTCGGGTCCTGCAATGTGCGCCATGTCTCTTATGTCTGACGCGCAAGAAGAAATGGCTCACGGCATGGTGGAAAATGCTCGTATGACAATCAACCGCGCAAAGTGGATCCTGTCTGAATACGTCATGGATACGTTGAAACTCTGAGGAACAGCATGTATTTTCTGATAATGAACACCAACAACGGGAAGCGATATGTCAAGCCCGGCCATGTCACCCATACTGCATATTGCACCGAGCGTGGCGCCAAGATCGCATGTACTAGGCTCAACAAAGAATGGGCAACGTCCTGCTTCAAGGTGATGACCAATGAGCAGTTTGAATACTACTACCCCACCAAGATGAAAAAGGTCAAGAACCTCATGTCGGGTGTTGAAATTGAAATTGCGGAAGACACGCCGTTGTGCTGTGATCCGAGTTCCGAAACGTATTGGAGCATGTGATGACATATCTCATCATCGCCATTGTCGGAGTGGTAGTTGGGTTAATCGCAGGTTATGTCATGGGGAAATATTGACATTAAATACATTCTGTGCTACAATAAGCACTTATTCAGTTAGTTAACTTTTCAAGGAAGAAAAAATGGCAGCAGTTCTCAACGACAACCACACTATCACTAGTGTTCAGGCTCGTAAATCAATTCTCAAGGCGTTCAGCAAAAAGCGCCCTGTGTTTCTCTGGGGCCCTCCCGGCATCGGCAAGTCCGATGTTGTCGCTGAAATTGCAGCCGAACTCGGCGGAGCAATCATTGATTTGCGTATGGCGCAAATGGAGCCGACTGACATTCGCGGCATCCCCTTCTTCAACAAAGACAATGGCAAGATGGACTGGGCTCCCCCTGTTGATCTGCCCGACGAGGAATTCGCCTCGCAATATCCGATCGTCGTTCTCTTCCTGGACGAAATGAACTCGGCCCCTCCTTCTGTGCAAGCCGCAGGGTATCAACTGATTCTGAACCGTCGCGTCGGCAAGTACAAGTTGCCCGATAACGTTGTGATTGTCGCCGCTGGCAATCGTGACTCTGACAAGGGCGTCACTTATCGTATGCCGATGCCGTTGGCAAATCGTTTCATTCACTTGGAAATGAAGGCTGACTTCACCAGCTGGCAAAACTGGGCTGTCAATCACAACATCCACAAGGACGTTGTTGGTTATCTGTCGTTTGCCAAGCAGGACATGTACGACTTTGACGCGAAGTCCAGCAGCCGCGCTTTCGCAACTCCGCGTAGCTGGTGCTTCGTTTCCGATCTGCTTGACGATGACATGGATGTGGATACGCAGTTCAATCTGATCGCCGGTTGTGTCGGCGAAGGGCTTGCTGTCAAGTTCTCGGCTCACCGCAAGATTTCGGGCAGGTTGCCTGAACCCGCAGATATTCTGTCTGGCAAGGTCAAGGACCTGGCAGTCAAGGAAATCTCGGCGATGTACGCCCTGACGATTGCAATGTGCTACGAACTGAAGGATGCCACGGAGAACAAGACCGTAGATCAGAAGCAGTTCCACGTGATGGCTGATAACTTCTTCTCGTACATGATGAACAACTTTGAAACGGAGTTGGTTGTCATGGGTGCGAAGATCGCGCTGAAAACATACAAACTGCCGATTGAGCCGATGCAGTTGAAGAACTTTGACGACTTCTACAAAAAGTACGGCAAGTACATTGTTGAAGCCGGTAACTAAACAACAGGGGCTTCGGCCCCGCTTCCAACGAGGATAATATGTCAGGTAAAAAGTATTTTTATGCCATGGGTCAACGTGCCCGTTCGCGCAACATCTCCAAGGTTAAGGCTGAGGAGTTCTATCTTCCTGGCGCACCGGACTATGCCCGAATTGCGTTTGATCGTGGTTTTCGTGGTTTGGGCATTTGACAATAAATCCCAGGTCTGTTATAATAAGACTTTCAAGGAATCAAATGAGCGCAGTTATTTCCAAACAAAAGAAACTTCGTAGTTCAAAGCACGAAAATCTGATCGGCCCGACTGATCCTAAAGTTGACTTTCAGGCGCGAGAGCGTTTGATCACCGCCCGCATCGGCCTCTTGCTGCGTCACTCCTTCTTCGGTAATCTGGCAACTCGCATGACGTTGACAAACGCCGACGAATGGTGCGGCACCGCGGCAACTGACGGTCTCAAGTTCTATTACAATTCCCGTTTCATTATGAAATTGCGTCCTAAGGAAGTTGAATTCCTCGTGGCGCACGAAATTCTCCACGTGGTTTACGATCACATGGGCCGTCGCCTGAGCCGTGATCCGCAAATCTGGAATATCGCAGATGACTATTGCGTGAACGCCGATCTGAAACGTCACAAAGTTGGCGAGTTCATCACCACTGTGCCGTGTCTCTACGAACAAAAGTATGACGGCAAGCCTGCTGAGGAAGTCTATGACGACCTGATGAAGAATGTCCAGAAGATTTCCTTGGACGACCTCATTGACAAGTTGCTGGACGATCACATGGATGGTGGCGAAAGCGAAAGCGATGGTGACGGCGATGAAAAAGACGGCAAGGGCAAATCAAAGCGCCCGAGCATGTCGCAGGAAGAGCGCGACCGTATCCGTCAGGAAGTCAAGCAAGCAATTATTGCGGCTGCTCAAGGATCTGATCCTGGAACTCTGCCTAAGGGAGTGGAACGTCTGATCAAAGACACCACGAATCCTGTGATGCCGTGGCGTGAACTGATTCAGACGAATTTGACAAGCGCCATTCGGAATGACTATAGTTGGGCGCGCCCGAGTCGTCGTTCTTGGCACATGGACGCAATCATGCCCGGTATGACACCAGGTGAGGAAATTGACGTTCACGTAGCAATTGACATGTCCGGTTCAATCAGCACAAAGCAGGCCTCTATGTTCCTCGGTGAAATCGGCGGCATGATGGACTCGTTCTCCGGATACAAAGTCCATGTGTTCTGCTTTGACACCAAGATATACAATCCTGCTGACTTTGATTCTGACAACATGGACACCATTAATGAGTATGCCCCACTTGGCGGCGGTGGTACTGATTTTGATTGTATCTTTGATTATCTCAAAGACAATGACATGAGTCCGAAACGTCTGATTGTTTTCACTGACGGTTACCCGTGCGGTTCTTGGGGTGACCCTGAATACTGTGATACAACTTGGATCATTCATGGCGATCCGGACCCGCATCCCCCATTCGGCACTTTTGCCATTTACGACGAACCTAAGTAAGGAATATATGACATACGAATCACCTGATCGAGGAGAAACGGTATTCCACAGAATGGCGGGTTCGCTACAGCGAACGGTTGTCAGCAAGAGCCCTGTGGCAATACGAACCGAGCGGCACCGCCTATGGTACAAAATCATTGAGGCGGCTGAAAACAATCCTGCTCTTGAGGAAGCCATTGCCAAGGCCGAATCAATCTATGCCGAAAAATAAGTTCCTGGCGGTGTGGGATATGAATGGGCTTGAAACCCTTTACAATCTCACCGCCTGGGAAAAGCGAGTGAAGCAATGGGAAAAGGAACATATCTTTCGGATCCTCAAAGAGGAGAAAAAGTCTGATCCTCCCCGCCCCCCAAATCTTCAAATGATCCTACTCCGGGCACGGGTTAATTCCCAGCGACAGTATGAGGTCTACATCTTTGAAACTTCTGATCTTGATGAATCCTTCATCAAGAAATTGTTTGATGAAACCCCTCAAGTAATCGTTGATTCCATTCGGAATGTCGGAGAGAAAATCTATTCAGATTACTCTCCGCGAACTAAACACTTAATCCAATAAAATATTGAATCACTTTCTTCTACATAAATAAGAATAGCATATTACTAAGGAGAAAGAATATGAGTTTTACAAGACACGTTGGCAAACATGGCGACCGTAAGGTAGCCGTTATTTTTCGTGAAGTACCAGGTGAGCCACATATGTGTTTGGTCACTTATACCGAACTAATCAATTCGCATATTCACGATGCGCTGATTCGGTGCATTGACAGCGATATCGGTCAGAACAGCGAAAATCTGGCAGACGCACTAAACCGGTCATACACTCAAGATGGTCGTCCAATCCTCGGAGTTCTTCATACAGAAGGCCAATTGAAGAAGGTTCAGACTGCCCAAATCATTATGACACCAAATCCAAACACGAAAATCAAGTTGGATGAACTGAATACCATGCTCAATGAAATGAAATTGGGCGAAGCCGCTGTGAAGAAGATGGCAGACATGGATAAGAGCATGGGAATGCAATCACCTGGTGAAGTTGCTCGTAGGATGCGCGGCCCACAAACACCTATCGTTGCGTCTGGCTCCGATGTTCTTGGTGATGCCCTTCTGGCAAAACAACGCATTGAACAAGCAAACAAGATGGCTGCTGAGGCACAAGGTCTCCTTGCTGAATCTGCCCGTCTGATGACCGAAGCGCAATCTTTGGATCCATCACTGGCACCTAAGGCAAGTAAACCTAAACGCAAAGCAACTCCTCCCCCAGTAGTCATTGCTCCTGCGGCCAAACGTAAGTATGTTCGCAAAGTAGCAAATGTCACCTGAATTCCTGTCTAAGTGGGAACATATTCTCGCTGACGTTGAGAAAAATAAAATACCCATTCAGTTTATCAAGAAATTGGTAATCAGACTTGAAGGTAAAAGACAGCAGACGGTGAACATTCACAATCTGTTGAAACAGGGACTGGAACCAGAACAAGTTGAGGAAGTGCTAAACCGAAAACTTGAAGAACTTGATTCAATTATTTCAAGTGTGGAGTTCATACTCAACGTGGAATCAATCGCAGAAACGGTGCAACCATTGACCGACGAGATGCTAAAAAATCTATAAATGGGCAGGTGTCTCTTGACACCTGTTTGTCCATGTGCTATCATATGGTATGAAACAATATTTAGATTTACTCCAAGACATTTTAGACAACGGCGAAGAAAAAGATGACAGGACTGGTGTTGGCACTCGTAGTGTTTTCGGGCGTAGTATCCGCTTTGATCTGCGTACTTCCTTCCCGGCTGTTACCACGAAAAAGCTGGCTTGGAAAGCGGTAGTTTCGGAACTACTCTGGTTTGTCTCCGGATCCGGCGACGAAGGTCGGCTGAGAGAAATCCTATACGGTGACCGTGAAGCAAAGACTGATCACGGCGTCTACAAGAAAACAATCTGGAGTGACAATGCTAATGCTCCGTATTGGGCACCGAAAGCCGAGTTCCCAGGAGACTTGGGACGAGTATACGGTGTTCAGTGGCGTAATTGGAAAATGTTCACCAAGACCAATACTGTAGTCGCAAACAAAGACGCATACTGGGCAGGCGAAGTAAAAAATGTAGGACATATCCCGGCGTATGTTCAGACCAGAAAAGTAGATCAACTATACGACCTCATTGAGGGACTGAAGAACGATCCTAACGGCAGACGACATTTGCTGACAGCATGGAATCCCGGAGAATTAGATCAGATGGCTCTGCCACCGTGTCATGTGATGAGTCAGTTCTATGTGAACAAGAATAAAGAACTAAGCTGCCATATGTATCAACGCTCGGTTGATGTTTTTCTTGGTCTGCCGTTCAACATCGCCTCGTATGCTCTGTTGACCTGTTTGATTGCTCAGGTGTGTGGATACAAGCCCGGTGAGTTGATCATCAGCACTGGTGATACTCACATCTACAAGAACCATGTCGAGCAGGTTAAAGAACAATTGAGCCGTGCTCCAATGGAGTTGCCCACGCTGTTCACCTTTCCACCAATCATGGACATCAACAAGTTCACCATGGATGACATTCATCTGATAGACTATAAGAGTCACGACACAATCAAAGCAGAAATGGCTGTGTGATGGCAGACTGGCCTCAACGCGCCGCTTCGCGCCCCGCACCAGGATTCAAGTATATGATGGTGGTTCGTAACGGGAAGCATTATGTTGCCAACGAGATAGTGGTCCATAGATTTCAAATTCCTTGGTCTGAAGATGTTATGTTGATGGCCGGAATGCCGCTTTATGCCTGGGAACAAAGTGAGGCGGGCAGATGGGTAAAGGAACATGCTGTGGAAACACCTCGTTGGGAACGCTACACAGAACATATAGCCTTCAATGAAAGGTTTGCTGTTATAGCACGGCTCACAGAGCCAGATCAAACATTTTTTAGATTGAAATTCGAATGAAGATAATTGTCACCGGTGGATTGGGATTGATAGGACACAATGTAGTCGCACGATTAGAACAACAAGGGCATGATGTTGTTATTTTTGACACACGCACCACATACGGAATTGTTCCGCAGGATGAACTTGATTATCTGATGAGCGAACGACTGAAGAAGATCAAGACCCACTCAATATTCTCGGCGGATATTTCGAATGGGTACACTTCAAATCTGATAGACATTGAGAAGCCGGATGTCGTAATGCACCTTGCAAGTTTCCCCAGACAAAAAGTTGTCAACAAGAATCCACAACTCGGCTCTAAAACAATGAGCGAAGGGCTTTTGAATCTGCTTGAGGCGAGTGTCCGCGGGAAGGTGAAACGCTTTATGTATGTCAGTAGCAGCATGGTCTACGGGGACTTTACTGATTCTGTGTTTGAGGACAGAGAATGCCATCCGCAAGGACAATACGGCATAATGAAATATGCCGGTGAGTTGCTGGTCAAAGACTACACCAGGAAACATGGTCTGGCTCATACTATCATCCGACCGAGTGCTGTATATGGACCGCTTGATGTAGAGGACAGGGTCATTGCCAAGTTCATGCTCCAAGCAATGCGGGGCGAAACTCTCAGAGTGAACGGTGCGAATGAAACGCTGGACTTCACCTATGTGGATGATGCGGCTGACGGTATGGTTGCTGCTACTCTATCTGATATGGCGGAGAACAAAACCTACAACATCACCAAGAGTCATAGTCGGACTCTGCTTGAGGCTGCTATGCTTGCGGTGAAGATTGTAGGCAAAGGCTCCATTGAAGTTCGAGGCAAAGACGCTGACTTCCCGTCCAGAGGTGCCCTGAACATTGATGCTGCACGTAGAGACTTCGGGTATGATCCTAAAGTTGATGTGGAAGAAGGCTTTCAGAAGTATTACGACTGGCTCTCCACTTCACCGTACTGGCAGAGTAAGATATGAAAACAGGAGTTCGGGGAATAACGACAGTTGACACCGCTTTCTTTTATGCGCCTTACATACCTTTGGGATTGAAAATGTCAGCACTAGCGTTCACGAAGTCAAAATACAAGTTCACACGGGCGAAATGGTACGATGTAACAATCGACGGGAAGAATGAAATGGCAGCAATTAGTTGGTGTGAGGAGCAGTTTGGTCGTGCTGCGACCCAACCGGATGCATGGGCACGTTGGTATAGAGTATATACTGGTATTAGTCCTGGCAACTTCCGGTTCCGTGATGAAAAAGATTACATTCTATTTGTGTTGAGGTGGGCATGATCCAACACTTCGGTCTCGTCAGGCAATACGCCAATCTCAAAGACGAACTCCTTGATGCCAGCGACCGTGCTATGCGTGAAGGGTGTCTCGTTGACGGCCCGTATGTGGATCAGTTTGAGAGTTGGTTAGCCGGAAGAACTGATGTTCAATATGCAGTGACCTGTCACAGCGGAACACAGGCTCTGGAAATAATTGCCAGGCATAAGTGTGAAGTTCATCGGCAGATAAATGAATCTCTTCGTCCTGGATTCTATAGTAAACCGACGGTGATTATGCCGAATCTTACTTATCCTGCAACAATGAATGCCCTTATCAACGCCGGATTGAATGTAGAACTTTCTGATACTGACCGCAATGGAATAATGCGACAAGCAGAATGGCGCGACCGGCGCTCGACCGGCGAGTATGCGTCTTTGTTTGCGTGTGTAGTTGGTCTGTATGGTGCCAGACCAAGTAACAACGACAAATTTGACATAGGAACTTTTGTAGATGGTGCCCAACACTGGCTTGTCGCCGACGGGCACATCGGATCCGGAATGGCAATTTCGTTTGATCCGACGAAGAATCTGCCATCATCAGGTAACGGCGGTGCCCTGGTGACTCGCAGCGAGGATCTGTATAACTTCGCCAAAAACTACA
>Ga0194060_10000876_pt1 | contig 21940 bp, 17 predicted proteins | sample SepL225m_MetaG_FD_163427 | JGI IMG/M metagenome (GOLD analysis project Ga0194060, IMG submission 163427) | Anoxic zone freshwater microbial communities from boreal shield lake in IISD Experimental Lakes Area, Ontario, Canada - Sep2016-L222-5m | ecosystem: Environmental > Aquatic > Freshwater >... | reverse complement strand
ACGTAGTTGGTGACGACTCCTTTGGACAGGCCAAGCATCTGAGCGATGCGCTGGTGCGAGTGCTTGCTTTCGAGTTTGAGACGCAGAACGTCCTTGAGTTGACGCATAGTGATCCTTCGGGTATCGGGCATGTCGGCTCCAGTAAAAAGCTGGCGAGACTAGCCCATTCGGATTGGGAAAAATATGCGCAGCTCCTGCACGCTGCTTGTCGACTCTGATGTGATCACCGATTTCAGTGCCCGTGCAAATCAGCGCGTGGCAACCAAAACCAGCGGTCACGATCGACCGGAATCGCCGGTCACGATAGACCAGAATACCCACTTCAACGTCCACGCTGTGGCGAGTGTGACGAAACACAGTGCGTAGGCCATCAAAACCCAAAGCTCCGTAAGCGTCCAGAGATCGCCAAAGTCACGGGCGGCATCAAAACTCAAGGTCAGTGATACCCCTGGCTGTGCAGCGACAGCAGTGGGTTGACCGGTGACACTTCATATTGAATATTGGCAAAAACCAACAATTTAAAGTTTCGGTTGAACAAAAATATCGCTCCCGTCGCTGGTAAAGAAACTCGTTCGTGCGCGGGCAAGCCCCGCACCTACAGCGGAATGCCATTGACATCGCTTTGTCAATGCTGGACACCATAGTTCTGCAAGAACTTAAATTGATTCAGAATTTTTTATGCGTCACGGACGCATGCCACAAATAGAGAACCCTGTTGATAGTCCGAACGTACTAACGGCAAACAGCATTTTGCGGGGGTCGTTAGTCCGAAAGAGCTATAGATGTAGTTCGTAATCTCCCCTATCATCAAACTACTCTTTCGGAGAGAGAGGTCACACATCCAGTATCAAGTCACACATCAACTTAGGAATTAATTATGAAGATGAAGTCACTCATCGCTGCAACGGCGCTTGCACTTTCAGGCGTTGGCGCATTCGCTAATACATATTTTCTGACCCCTTCAGTGCAGGGTGCTCCCCTGTCATTCGCGGCCAACGTGTACAGCTCTGCTAGCATCCCAGTTAGTTTTGTGGACGATTTCGTTTTTGCACTGCCAACAAATAACGGTTCTGGCTACAGTGTCATGAATTTGGATTTTGTAGTGCCAAATCCGTTGAGTACGGCAGCCAATCAGCTTCCGCCACTTGCCGTGATACTTGATTCAAACCTGTTGTCCGCAGCGCTTTACGTTTACGATGGTAATATAGATAGTACAGACACATTGGTTGGCACTTTTAGCGGCAGTTCAAAATCCATGGCACTGGCAACGGGACAGATTCCTGCGGGCCAGTACTATTTAAAGATCACTGGTATTACATCAGGTATGTATGGTGCCCAGTATAACGGTGCCATTTCTTTCACTGCCCCTAATCCCATCTCTCCCGTCCCAGAACCAGAAACATTGTCCATGATGCTTGTTGGCCTGGGTCTAATGGGTTCCATTGCGCTGCGTCGCAACCGCAAGAACAATACATGATCTCGACCTGATCGACTGGTGTTGATACCGACTAAAGTATGTTAATTTTAAAACTGGCGATTGTGGGTAAGTTTACCGATTTCTGGTATTGATGTTACCCTGACTGTGTGGTTTTTCATAGGAATAGAGGAATTGCAAACATTCCAACCGACTGACTGACGTTTAGATATCGAGCGCGGGCTTGCCCGCGCTTGATCTTTTGTAACTTTGGTTTCCATAGTTTTAGACATCTTGATCTGCGTGGAAACTAACTTGGCATGATCTGACTGTCGTAGAGGAAAATTTATAATCAATATCTTCATTGATGGTCAGCGCAGCCTGTAGGATGTCATACTGTCATTCTTTTCAATGAATTCGTGTGTGACAGGACTGCTGGACTGGTTTCACGTCGTTTAGAAATTCAAGGAAAATTTGAGTCTTGCTTGCATCGGCATAAAACTTTGCACCGCCATCTCTATCAACTGCTCAAGCTGGTTTGGTTCGGCGTGGCTGACAGTGCCAGTTCGTATTGAAATGCGATTCCTGCAACAGATAAGTCGGATGATATAAGTTCTTTATCATTGACATAAATTTATACGTTCAAATTCAAATGCTGGTGTTTTGTTGTTATAAATCAACAACTTGCGATAATATGAAGGTGCATCTTAAATAATTTTTTTGTAAATTAAATTATTGCATTCCATGCTAAATAACTGTGTGTTTCTGACTTATGAACACAAAAACAAGCACCTGACTTATCGGATACCTTGAACGCAATAAAAAGTCGATACCATGTTATGCCATGTGTGTCAATCTTCATTTGTCAAACTCCAGTCATCATGTGGAGCGATCCAACCATCTGGTGATGTCAAAGCGTCAAAATCACCATAGGATGAACTTGTCTGAGCATGGATCCTATGCGCTAAATAATTCGGCACGAGACAGTGGCTGCACAACCGCCGTTATGACCATACCTTGTCAGCAAACGTGGCTAAGTCAATCGTACGGGTCGCTTTCTTTCACTTTTGCCTAAAGACAAGGCAGCGCTTGTAAAATACGCAGGTCGATTTTCAGTTCAGTACAACTCCTCGAAGTGGATCAGATTTCAATCGGCATCAACAGGGCTAGATTTGCCTAATGAAGTAGGCAGTGACGGGTGGCTTCCCAGCGTTTTATAACGCACCAGCGCCACAGTTAGTCCGAATGGACTATTGCTGCGTTTCGTTTCATCCCCTACACTGCGACCGTCCGCCATGCATTTTTCTTTTTTTGTCCATGTATGGTGACGTAACCCACAACTTCTCTATCTGTATTAAGGGCCCCAAAATGCGTAAAACCATTCTCGCTGCTTTTTTGGCAGCTCCACTCTTCGCTTCAGCTCAAAATCTGATCACCAACGGGTCGTTTGAGGCTCCAGTTATTGGAGCAACTACGACCTACTATGTGACCGGTGATACAGGACTTACTGACTGGACTGTCAGCGGTAACAATGTCCAGCTCGTCAACAGTCAGTGGACACCTAATTTGAGTCTTACCGCAAGTAACGGTAGTCAATGGATAGATTTAACTGGTGGAAACGAAGGGTTCGGTAAGGGTATCACGTCAAATACTTTTAATACTGTAATAGGTCAGACTTATACCCTGAGCTTTGACGTAGGAACTTTGGCAGGGCGACCAAATGCATCCGTAGACTATTCTATCAATGGAACGGTTAATGGGACTTTTACTAATGTTGGCGCTAATGCGACAGGCATGAAGTGGGCTACTAACACGGTTACGTGGGTTGCTAACTCAACGACCTCGCAGGTTTCTTTTCTTGGTTCAAGTGCAAACGCCAGTAGCTCCACTTTGATCGGTTTGGATAATGTGGTCGTGACCGCTGTTCCAGAACCCGAAACTCTCGCCATGCTGCTGGCTGGTCTGGGTCTGATCGGTGCTGCTGTCAAACGCCGCAAAGCCAATCGAGCCTAATTGCTTGTAGCGCAAAAAAAAGGGAGTCTAGGCTCCCTTTTTTTTATGATGCAGCGGTGGCGGATGGCATTACAAGCGAGCTATAGCATGGCCTGACTTTAACGTTACTATTGATAGCGTCCTTGTATTTTTTTGCATTCATAAATCTGTACCTTGTTGATTTTTTAGATATTTTGTGTAGTCTATTTTTTGATTTGTTTCGTGTTGTAACATAAAAATATATTTGAAATCTCTGTTAATATGGACTATATGTTTAGTTGACATACACGTACAAACACCGCCGTCACCGTTTTGACCCCCATTGCCGTCTGGCGGACTGTGTCGCCGATGCCGGTGAAGGAGGCAGGATTGCCTTGGCGGTATTCAGCAATGACCTCTGCCAAATAGGGCCAAGATGACTTCCTGCGCTTGCGGCAGGTTTCGGTCACGCTTGCAATCAGTCCAAAGGCTCTGGTGTCTTGCTCTGTACGAGTGCCTTGACTGATCTGGCGGGCGATCACCCAGTGGCGCAGTGCTCGTTCAGCCTCATTGTTTGTTGATGCCGACTGAAAATTGACCCGGGTTTTTCTCGTCTTGATGCGCTATTCTTTCACGTTAAACGCTGACGTGCGCGCAGGTCTGGCTCTGATAATCTGGACATCCCCCATACACCAAAGCCTGCAATGTCCATCCCACAACCCCGACATCTTTCTCACACCACCCATCCCAACCTGCGTTGGCTAACTGCCGTGCTGCTGATGGCGTGGATGCTGATCAGTTGCGGTGGCGGCGGGGGCGGGGCAGGGTTGACACCACTTAGCTCCGCCAAAGACATTTCAGCATTTTCAGTATCTGGCGTTACCGGCACGATCACGGGCAGCACAATTGCCGTCGCCTTGCCTTTTGAGACCAGCCTGACTGCCTTGCCAGCAGAGTTTGTCACCACTGGCGCACTGGTGCATGTGGGTTCTGTTGCTCAGACTTCGGGTGTCACCATGAATGACTATTCCAAGCCCGTTGTGTATGTGGTGACGGCCGCTGATGGATCAACCAAGCAGTACAAAGTGTCGGTTGTAAGCACTTATGCTGCGGCTCAGGTTAGTTTTAAGGGCGATTGGGAAAATGGCCTTACAGGAGTCGGCAACTGGGGATATATCGAAACCATGGCAGCCAACCGGTTCCAGTTGGTGACCAACCCTGTTCGGAAAGGTAGCCATGCGGCCAGAGTGGAGGTACGCCCTGGCGATGACCCGATCAAATCATCAGGTGAGAGGTCGGAAGTTTCGAACATGACTGATGCCATGGGCAATGTCATTAACGAGGGGAAATCCAGTGGCATCCAGTATTTCTCGTTCAGCGTTCGGCTTGACACCAGTTGGCAAGACCCAGTCGGTGGTGGGGGGGCTGAACCTTGGGCGGCTGTTTTTCAGTTACATGGTCCTAATGTTCTGGGAATACCACCCGCTATTGCCATTAGTGTACAGAAAGAATTCAACCTGTACCTGCATACTGGGGACTTTAGCATTAACGGCAAGTACTTCGACGGGACTTTCCCCTTTGCAAATAGCAACCTCAATCTTGGGCGTTGGGTCGATCTGGTTATGAAAATCAAGTTTGCAACCGATTTTACTGGTGTCGTTACAGTTTGGCGGCGTGATGAAGGCCAGACGAGCTACTCTAAAATGCTAGATTTGGAAGGTGTGCCAACGCTCCAATACAAGTCAAGTTTGGGTCCTGTTGGCCTCCACTACTGGAAGCACGGTTTTTACCGTTCTAAGGAAACGGCAATTACCAACATCCTCTGGCTTGATGACCTAACGCGCTACAACTTCAACTAAGGGTGTAGGTGTGAGCATCTTTTCGCAACTGGCATCAAGCGGCACTGCCCCTTTACCGCAGTAGGCGATTTCACCCGCTTTTGCCATACACGCCTTTGTAGCCATCCCATTCAAGAGCATTTGCCTGCGCACTGAAGCTCTACCGCCTAACGCACAGTAATACATGCATTAAAAAATGCCCATAGCCCCCATAAAACAATCGAAGTTTGCTCTACAAATTAGTGCAACCTAACGCAACACTCCCCTGGTATCAATGACCACCTTGTCCTTGATAGTGTCCAAGTCAATTTCTTTGAACTCTGTGTGATCTACCAGCAGCAGCAGAATATCGGCCTCTTTCAGGACTTGCTTCAAGTCGTGCAAGAGAAAGTCCACCTTGCTTGCCTGCACATTGGGGTCACAAACCAAAATCTTGCCCACATTTTGGCTGATCAGGTCTTGGACGATATCAAGTGATGGCGACTCGCGCATATCGTCAATATCGGCCTTGAAGGTGACACCCAGGCAAGCAATGACGGGTTCTTTAAACCGAGCTGCCTTGGCCTTGACCTTGTCGATGACCCAATGGGGTTTGGCATCGTTGACCTCACGGGCTGCCTTGATAAGCTTGGCTTGCTTTGGCGCGCTAGCGACAATAAACCACGGGTCCACAGCAATGCAGTGGCCACCCACGCCCGGGCCGGGTTGCAAAATGTTGACACGCGGATGCCGGTTGGCCAAGGCGATGGTTTCCCACACATTGATACCCAGGTGGTCGCAAATCAGCGACAACTCATTCGCAAAGGCAATGTTGACATCGCGGAAAGAGTTTTCCACCAACTTGGACAACTCGGCAGTCTTGCTGTCGGTGAGCAAAATGGCCCCGTTGCAAAAGCTTTTGTACAAGTCACGGGCCTGCTCATTAGCTGACTTGGTTAAGCCACCCACAATGCGGTCGTTATCCACCAGTTCTCGCAAAATATGCCCTGGCAGCACCCGCTCTGGGCAATGAGCACAGTGAATCTTGCCGGCCAATTCTGGGCGGACTTCAACAATGGTCTTATAGATAAGTTCGGTCGTCCCCACCGGCGAGGTGGACTCCAGAATGACAAGGTTGCCTTCGTGCAGATACGGAACGATGGCGCGTGTGGCAGATTCAACATAACTCAAATCAGGCGCTTTGGGGTTGCCATCCAACTCCATAAACGGTGTCGGCACGGCAATGATGAAGGTGTCGCCCTCCTCTGGCGTAATGGATGCCTTCAGGTTGCCGCTGTTGACGGCTGAGCGCACCAAGATGTCCAGATCAGGCTCGATGATGTGAATGCGCCCACTGTTGATGGTGGCCACTGCTGCTTCGTTGACATCCACTCCCAGCACCTGGTGGCCTTTGGTGGCCAGCATTGATGCTGTGGGCAGGCCAATATAGCCCAAACCCATGACGATAATTTTTTGGCTCAGACGTGCCATGATTGACTCCCGTTGGTTGATAAAACAGTTTGAACAATTCGCCCCACCGCCTGACCATCGCCATAGGGGTTATGGGCTTGTGACATACGCTGGTAGTCTGCAGGGTTGTTCAGCAGATTCAGGCATTCATTAAAAATAGCTTCGCGCGATGTACCCACCAGCTTGACGGTACCCGCAGCCACTGCCTCTGGCCGCTCGGTGGTATCGCGCATCACCAGCACCGGCTTACCCAGCGACGGTGCCTCTTCTTGTACGCCACCACTGTCGGTAATGATGAGATGGGCGCGGTTCATCAGATAGACAAAGGGTAAATAGTCCACCGGGTCAATCAGATGCACGTTGGCCAGCTTGCGCGCCGCCAAAATATCTGCCACCGGTTGGCGCACATTAGGGTTCAGGTGTACAGGGTATAACACTTCAATATCAGGATCGCTGCTGGCAATATCAGCAAGCGCCAAGCAGATATTTTGAAATCCATTACCAAAGTTTTCTCGACGGTGGCCGGTGACCAAAATCAGCCGCTTAGTGGCATTCAAAAAACCAAATTGCGCATCAAAACCAGCGTTGAGTGCCGGTTGGTCCTTAAGCCGCTGGGTAACCGCCAGCAAGGCATCGATGACCGTGTTGCCGGTAACAAAAATGGTTGCAGGGTCAATGCCCTCGCGGAGCAGGTTGGCACGCGCGGCCTCAGTAGGAGCAAAGTGCAGGTCGGCAATTGAACCGGTGAGCTTGCGGTTGATTTCCTCTGGAAAAGGGGCACGCTTGTTGCCCGTGCGTAAACCTGCTTCCACATGGCCTACCGGCACGCCAACGTAATACGCGGCCAGGCTGGCGGCAAAGGAGGTGGTGGTGTCGCCATGCACCAGCACCAGGTCAGGCTTTTCGGCAGCAAGAACGCCTTTGAGCCCTGCAAGAATGCTGCAGGTGATGTCAAACAAGTCTTGTCCGTGCATCATGATATTGAGGTCATGCTCAGGCACGATGTCAAAAAGCTTAAGCACCTGGTCAAGCATTTGCCGGTGCTGGGCGGTTACGCAGACCACCGTCTGGATCTGTGGCGCTGCTGCCTGAAAGCCCTTGACCACCGGGGCCATCTTGATTGCCTCGGGGCGGGTGCCAAAGATGATGAGAACTTTTTTATAGTGGGGCATATTAAAGGGTAAAAAATTTTGAAATAGACAACGTCGTTCTGAGTGCGCTTAGCGCCGCGTCATCTCTTTCAGCAGCAGGCCCAAAAAAGCCATGTCGTCAATGAAATAGCGCCTGAACATTCGGCGCGGCTCCTGCAAAAAGCGGTAAAACCATTCCAAACCAGCGTTTTGCATCCACACCGGTGCGCGCTTTACCTTGCCCACCATCACATCAAAAGTGCCGCCGACACCCATGGCAAACGGCACTTTCATGTCGGCTTGGTAGCGGCCCAAAAAGTGCTCCTTCTTTGGTGAACTAATGGCCACAAACAACAGGTCGGCTTTGGCTGCAGCGATCTGTGCCACCACGCCGGGTTCTTCGTCTGGCTTCCAATAGCCGTTGCGATAGCCAGCGACTTTGAACCCCGGAAACTTGCGTTCGTAGACCTGTTTGACACCTGCCACCACCTCCTCGCGCGCACCCAGCAGGTAAACGCGCCAGCCCTTCTCGACAGCGCGTTGCATCAGCGCCTCAAACAAATCCACACCTGCCACACGCTCCTTAAGCGGCTTACCCAACATGCGTGCGGCCCAAACCACCGGCATGCCATCTACATTGATCAAAGCGCATTCATTAATGATGCGACGCAGTTCGGGGTCGCGGTCTGCCTTTACCAGCTTGTCCACATTCACCACCACATGCTGGTGAGGTTGCCCGGTTTTGATGAAACCCTCAACCGTTTGCAGAGTCTCTTCCATCGTCAGGTTGTCAATTTGACAGCCCATCATCTCGATTCGATTTGTATTCATTGACTCTCTTTTATGTGAAAAGCAGTTTGTGATGACTTACAGACTTGATGGTTGATTCAGTTCGGTACAAGCCCACGGTAGACGCCATACCCGACAAAATTTTCGGTTTTATGTGTGTCCAGGAACTTGTCCAGCATTTGCAACGAATAGCGCGATAAGGCTTTGGGATGCCCAATAACGACAAAATCTGTCTTGCCGCTATTTTTGTATTGGTCAAAAGCCTTATTGAGAAAACTGGCTTTGTAGCCATCAATTGAAACCACACTCGTTGTCCAGTGGCTCAATTTGTCAAACATATCACCACGACTCAAAGGTATTGCACTGCCATCACCAAAAGAGCGGTGGATGGCTCCCCCCAGCTTTTTCGCCAGCGCAAGGCGCCAGTAAAAAGTTGGTGGCAATTTGATGCTGGCGATTGGCACTTCAAGAAAGCCACCTTGAGATGCCACGACGAGCGGGTCATTTTCAAAGCACCAGTGGCTTTCGCTGGGGCAGGCCGTGAAATCAAACTGATGCGTTTCACTATCGGATGTGCCGCCTGCGAAGACAGTGCTGTCCAGCCAAATACCCACGTCTCGCAACTGTTCACTAATTTGCTCAAAGGGCTGAATAACCCAGCCCCCAGCCCGAAAGGCGAACACATCCGCGCCGCCGGATATATTGCGCAGGGCGTTGGTATAACGCTGAAGAATGTCTTGGATGCCAGGGCCATCAAAATCATGCAGACGGTAGCGCCGCGTATCAACATCCCAGTCGGAACCATTCCAGTGCGATTCTTCCCAATGGGAGTGAACGTGCAGTTGCAGTTCATGACCCGCGGCGACAAACTGCGCAAGCTGCTTCATTACCGCGTCATAGTCCCGCATCAGCGCCGGAAATCTTTTTCCATCTTCATAAAGTCGCAACAGAAATCCAATATCCACAAAAAAGACCAGTGGCACGCCGTGTTGCTCTGCAATTTTGCAAAGCGCGGCGGACGGCTCCAGCAGGGTGTGCTCTACCGTGCCGGTATTTCGGCCAAAGAAAACTTCGTAGTCCAGCGTCAACAGAATATTCAATTCAAACTTTCCAAGCACTCAGCGATTCTCTTGCGCTGATCTGCGTTGACAGCCACACGGCCATAAATTGACTTGCCATCGGCCAACATTTTCAGGAGCGTGATTGTGAAGAGCCTTGCATCCACCACGGACAACTCTGATTCACCCAGCGGGTAACTCACCATGGCACCCGCTTTTACCAATTCATCCCGCGCGCGTTCGCACTCCCGAATGGCTGACACGCTGGGGTTATGGCAGGCGGTGGTTACCACCAAATTTTCACCTGTGGCATCCACACACGGAACCTGAAAACGTTGGTCAAGATAAACGTTTATTGGCATTGCGGCCCCCATCATGTCTTCGTACACATGAAAACAGGTTACGGAATTGAGGCCGACACCAAACATCAGAATTTTGCCGCCGCGCTCGGTTAGCTTTTTATAGGGACTGTTTGCGCCAAACGGCGTGTCGCCCAATTCATGCCCGGTTACATAGTCTTCAGCTTTAGCACCAATCGCCACTACCGAGTGTGTCGGGTGAACACTGCGGTGCGCCCCTGGCAGTTTTGAAATAATGCTCGATATTGCGCCCATGGCATTTTTTGCGGTGCGGACATCAAATGCTTTGCAACTCTCAAGATACTCACGCATGGTTGTGTTGTAAGGCAAAGCAGGCACCAAAACCGTTTGACTTGTCAGGTCAAGCTGTTGTAGCCAGGCATGCACAAACTCGCTGACCGGCTTGTCAAATTTGCCGATGTTGGATATGGAGCCATGAATAATCAGGTCGCCATCCAATCCACACCCTGCCAAACTTGCCAGCACATCCGTAGCCGCCACCATGGTCCGATCTTTGCGCGCCGCCCGCGCTTGGCGGCGGCGTGTCGCTACTTTGGCACGCAAAAACTCCTGTGCACGCGCGGGCAACAGAGGCAATAGCCTTTTGACAATGGTTTTTAAATTCATGTGTGGTCTCCGTTCAATTTCTCAGACAAATATCGAACTGCGCTTCGATAGTTGTACCCGCCGCTGTGCACGAAACTCGGATGGTTGAACATGGCTCTTTTGACTCGTAAGCGCCGGAATACCACCCCAAGGGCGGGTCGTCCGCACCCCGCACCAGTTCAAGTGTCAGACCATCCCCGTTGAACCGAGCCTGGATATCGAAATGCTCGCCCAGAATCCGGGCGGTCAACGCGGCGCCAGCAAACTCCACGCGTACATCAGGTGCGAAGTGCCAAAACTGTTCAATCACATGAGGTGTGTTGGCGGTAACCGTGTCTTTTACACGCAGTTGCATTGTCTGATTGTCGAAGCGCACCGCCCGAACATGGCGCACGGGATCATTCAGGCGCTGGTAGCCATCATGACTGCCTTCAAAGTCAAATTTCGGCGCGTTAAGCGGTGCCCGCACAACACGCGCTTCAGCTTTGCGGGTCCACATAAATCGACCACCACTGACGGACTGATCAAGGCCATCAATACGAACCGTGTTGTGCGCCGATGTCCCGCGAAAATAATCGCGCCACTTCAGCTCGTTGCGATAGGAAAAAGTCCCAGGGTCAACCAGGCATGCTTCTCCACCAAGTGACAACGTCAACGAAAGTGCATCCGCGTGACCATGGGCCGCAATGCCAAGGTAGCCCAGGGGGCCGCAGTCAACCATACCTTTGACTTCATTCTTTTCGCCAAAATTAGTCCCAAAAAGATAGTACCCACCATGCGGAAACTGCCACACGACTTCTTCCACGCCTGCTTTTAAGGGATGAAAACCTTCAAGGTCGGCCAATAACCACTGGGCTGATAACGCAAGTGGCTGTGTCGACTTGTTGCCTGCCAAAGCGTTACCCAGTGCGAGCAACAACAAGTGCCGGTCAACCCCGGCACCTGGCTCAAGCAAGAACACTGCACCGTCGTCTGCATCACCGACCATTGGCATACGCCCGATGACATTCTGTATAGCGCGAACAAAGTCAATTGCACGTTGAATGTTGTCCCAATAGGCATCAGAAAACGGATCGTGTGCTCGCTGTCCAGCTAGCCCGGCAACCAGCAGAAATTCCGAAACAAACACGTGGTAAGAGAATGCCTGCTCCCGATTCACCCCGTCATCTGCAAACTGCAGGGTTGCCTGGCATTCCAGCTCCACTTTGGCTTGCACGCCCCATTGGGCAGATTGATGCCAGCAGGGCCAAGTCTGGGCTGCCACGTAAAGACCCGCCAGCTCACCTATCAAATGATTGTTTGCAGAAGAATAGCGTGACAAATGCCAACTGATGTAACTGCAATGTGCAAAGACACCTGCCAACCAGCGGCTGCGGAATTGCGCCCCCTCATCAGTATTGAATGCCGCGCTATACCAGCCGCCAATCATGTTCCAGATAAGACCCCAGTTGATCAGCCGCATTGATGCTTCAAGAGAACTTGTCCAATTTGGGCCCATAAATGGGGGACACTGCTTTAGCCAAGAGTCAATTTGGTTAACCAACGCGTCAAGATATTGCGGCCCGCCGCTAAGTGCATAGGCTTGAGCCAAGCGGACCAAGTGCAAGTGTCTATTCAGCTCCCAAACGTATTTGATGTCACCCACCAAGCTACGGTCCGTAAGCATGATGTCGCCTGAAAACGTCGCCGGCCCCACAACGCCAGTAAGCGGATCCCGGTTCCAATTGGGAATGGCACCAATTTCAAACTGGTGATTTTCAAACAGTTTGACTGTGCCTGCAATGACGGCATCTGCCTCGTGAAGGTATTTATGACGAACCGGCTCACCCATGTTTAGTGGTGGGAGTGGAACGCCGCCAAGTGCGCGCGGCACCGCGGATGTCCGCCCTGAGAGCAGGCCATGTTTGATGCGGAGACTGTTAAGCGACTGCTTGCCGCGATACAGCACTTCTGCAGGCGACATGCAACTTAGCCTATTTAAAAGCCAAGCTAATTTTCCAGTTGCTTCAATACTGCTCATTGATCGGGCTCAAATTACGCTGAGAACGAGAAAGCAAATGTCTTTTCATTGTTCTGTGAAAAAATAATGGCAAAACAATGGCATTAAAAGCATAGTAGAACTCTGACATCACGTTTGTTTCTTTCCATCAAATTCACCGTATAGCGCTGAGAGTTTTGATATAACAACATCCGTGCTGTAGCGGTCTCTAATAGTATTTCTCGCGTTGATGCCAAGTAGTCGACGAAGATCTGCATCGTTCAGCACTCGTCCCAACGCACCCGCCAAGCCATTTTCGTCACCAGGTGACACTAGTAAACCGTTCTTGCCATCTTCAACAGTTTCTGGAATCCCTCCCACAGGGGTTACGACGATGGCTTTGGCTGCCGCCATTGCTTCAAGCATCGCCATTGGCAGCCCTTCGTCGTAAGATGGCAACGCAAAAACTGATGCACGGGCAAGTTCCTGATGCTTTTGAATCGGGCCTATCCATCCTAATATTTCCACGCATTCACTAATGCCTAGCTCTTGAATCGCTGCTTGGACAACCTGCAGATCGCCATCGCCGCCAACAGCCAGTTTGATTTCGGGGATAGAAGACTTCAGTAACGCCACCGCCTTAAGAAGTTCAAAGATCCCTTTCCGTTTCTCAGCTCGCCCCAAAAAAACGATCCGGCCGGATTCTGGTTGAAAACAAAGAACAGGGTCAGGCATTTTGACCGAATTGGGCACTACTTCAATTTGGGAGCCAGGGGAATAATCAGCAAGAAAATCCGCCCAACTTTTCGATAAGGCGATAACTCTTGTGCTTTTCCTGAGGGTTCTACGAATCCACCACTGCATATGACGACCAGATTCGTGAACGGCAAATTGCTGAAACTCGGCACCGTGTAAGTGGAATATTGTTTTGCACCCTAATACCCGAGCAAGGGCGAGCAATAAAGATTTTCTGTAAAAGCTAGCCCGTGATGCGGCATGGACATGGACAATACCACCACGGTTTGACCGACAAAATAGTAGTAATGCCAAAATAGCCTGCCAATATATGAATAGTTTGGTTAGCTTTGATCCCTCGGCATGGGAAGCCACATACCTAATATTGTGTTGCTCAAAAAACCCCACCTCTTTAAGGACGGTGACCACTGAAGCAACACCGCCACGCCCGGTCGGATTGGTACCAATCATTAGATTCAAAAAATACCCCTTAGATTTAATTAATTCTTTATTGGTAGCCCCGGCCTTGCCGCAGCGGTGAGATTGACAGTTGTGCCCTCAATAGCAACTGCCCTTGCGGCAGGCGGTGTGGACATGGCGACGCTAGGACGCTTGCAGCCAATATCGAGCAAGACCAGAAACTCGGCGCTTTTCTTCGCAGTGCGCAATACAAAAAAAGCGTGATCTTCCATCACTCCGGGCCGACCGGCGATTGGTGCGCGGCGCTGAAACTGCGTATCATCGCCCAAAAGTTGCGTGATACAGAGCAATTGCCCTTGGTTGTTGATCGAGACTTGGTTTGTGGAATTGGTCACAAAAGGCACGGCGGCGTGCATGTTCCATTCAAATTCGCGTGGAGATGCTGATGCAACTGTGTCCCATATAAGGACTGCATCCTGATTACGCAGGTACCAGATGCGCCGTATGACAGATGCCAAAGCTCCACCATAGGCTTCAGTTGCATCACCTTCAACATAATCCCATTGCGGCGTGGTTAAAGCTGCATTTATCTTTCCGTGAGCTTTTAGCAGTTCTGCAAAACCATCGACAACTTGTCCTTTGCCTCCATCATATGTAATCGCGTTGTGTGCTTTTGTTTGCCGATACCATTTTTTCCAGAGAGGTGAGCCGTACCAGTCATACCACCCCGAATCAATCAACAGCAGTTTTCCCCCAGCGGTGAGATTGAAGCTGTTCTGATCGCCGTGGCTATGGTTAAACGAACCGAATCTGCTGGACTTGAAATACAGCGAGGTTCTATCGCGGTTTTGTAAGTTGCTATGCATGGCAACCCATCCAATTGACGATTTATAAATAGCTGTGGAGTCTGGTTGGGCAGCGGTAGTGACTAGTAACGGCATAGGCGCGGTCAGCGCTGTTAGAGCTTGTTCGTCGCCGATCAGATTTGCCGCATACCACGCAGCAACAGGATCCCCGACCCGCTGGGCAAACGCTGTCAGTGCTGGCGGAAATGGCCGTCTCTCCGCTGCATCCCCGAACATGTGTGTTAGAGATCCCGGTGGCAGGAAATAAGCCAGATAGGTAAGGAACCCCTTGGCCCAACTGCTGGCGTAGGGATCTACACCGGTTGTGGTTCTTATCACGTCCCATAGGGGCACTATGAAGCCAGCGCTGTATTCGGCATATGCAGTGCCATTCGCAAAACCACCATCATCGCCCCCCCAGGGGTTTGGGAAAAATAACTGGTGTCGCAGAAGACTCCGTAGATAGCTGTTAGCTTCAGGAATGTCACCTGCTGTCATCAGCGACGTTCCAATTAAATATAGTGTATTGGTTACGCCGTGTGAGTCTAGGGGAAATTGTTGCAGGTGCCAGTCATCGCGACCGATATCCGCTTCAAGTATGTTGACACGCCTACGTATTGCACTGATCCAAGTGGTTTTTTCCTGCGTACTTAGTGCGCCGTCCAATTGGTCACGTGCGTATGCTAGTGACCACATAATTTCCCGAAAAGCTTGGTCCTGTCGTTTAAACGAGGTTGAGCCATTGATGTCAAGGCTGGCTAGGGCGTTGCCGCGTTTTAACGCCTCTGCGAGAAACATCCCATTTCCGGTGATTCGCCAAAGTAGTGCGGCACTTTTTAGTTGTTTTGACTCATCGTCTGCCAACTTACGCACGAGCTGAGCATTTGTTGCGTCGCTTTCGTTAATTGAACCTGGTGCGACGACAGGAATGTGCGACTCCAACAACGGCATAGTACCCATGCGACCGCGCACCTCCTTGTCTAAGCGTGCCAACACTTGCTGCCGTTTTGTAGATACTGCAGACCTCCAGGCATCTATCTGATTGGCTTCGAAATCAACACTGCGCGGGCGTGATTTGGCGAGCACGCGGCGAATCAGTTCGTCTTCATCAGGAACAATGTAAGGTACCGACCCGCTGCCTACATCGAATTGCCGCCAGTTCGACCAAATGCCGTCAACTGCAACAACTGGTTGCACCCGCCATTCGTAACGCCCGGGCTGCAATTTGACTGACGGCCCCCACCAATTGCGACCAACCGAATATTCACTAATTGCGCCTGCGGAGTTGCGTAAAGCGATTTTGTAGCCAAGCGCCCGTGGGAATCGACCCCACGCAAATCCTGGCGGATTCTGACTTACCATGCTTTTGTCAACGGGAACAGGTAGAACAACAAGCGGGTCATTTGCATCAATCCAATCAGCGCGCACCGGTGCAATGAGCAGGAAAGCGGGAACGATGCCAATTATTAAATTGGCCAAACAACGTGACTGACACAAAAAAATGAATTGATTCATCAGCACCTACTCAATTGCGGCGGCACCAAGGTAGCCGGCGATATCAATGTGTTGTTCGAGCATTTTTAGCTTACCGCGCTGTGTGCGCTCGATCTTGTTAACGCACTCAACATTGACATCACACCCGCCCTGAGTTTTGTCGCACACCGCTCGCTCTAGCCGAGATTTGACGTGATCAGGCAGGTCACTCGGGGTTTGAATACGAAGCGTGACAATGCCCGGGACGTGCTGTACAAACTGAATTGCATCTACTTGGGCCAGATCATCGAAATGGGCGGCACCGAGTGTGGTGATGGAAACCAGGCGGTGATCTTTGCAAACAACAAACTCCTGAAGTCGGCCCTCGATTTTCCCAAGAGCCTGCCACCCTGAAAATTGCTCTGACGGTTTAGCTGCCCATGACCCCAAATCACCCGTGCGGTAACGCACGAAGGGCATGACCAAGTTGTCAAAACTTGTGCCTACAATTTCGCCCAGTACACCTGGCTCCTGAATTGGTTTCCCGTTCGAATCGATCAACTCCAGATGGCCATACATCGGCCAAAAGTAGTATTGGTCATCGCCAGAAATAGTGGCACCAAAAAGCACGCGTTCCGAGTGACCATAGTGCTGAATGATGTCACAAGAGAATACCTTCTTCATGGTATTCAATTGATAGTCGTAAAGGTTTTCTGAGGTCAATTGCACTGTTTGGATGCGATTCGTCACATCGGGTGCGGGATTATCCTGAAGCCACCTTGCCAACGGGTAGAGTGCTGATGGGAATGCTTGGATACACGTAGGTTTCCAGAGCCGCAACGCCTCCAGATATTGCGCCATGTAACGCGCTTCCAAGTGGTCAGAGCTCAGGATTAGTTGCCGCTTGATAGGTTCGTACATCCATAGCGATTTGCCCGGCAACCCGGCACCCGGCACTGAACGGCCACGCATGGTGAGAATTACGTCCTTTGTACTGATGCCGCATCGCTGATCAAAATCCTGCCCATACGCAAATTCCCGGGATCTGGTAACACCGCGGTGAAGGTAAAACCGCATTGGCGCCGCTGTAGAGCCGCCCGTAAATGTCGGCAGTCGGGTCGCCTCTGGCATGCGAGTGGAAAGGTAACTAACCAGCATCGCCTTGTAGTCCGCCTTGTCAGTTATTGGCAGCCTGGCCAGAATCTCATACGGACTGTGTCCCTCGTTTAGTAAGTGACCATACGGTGCGTAAGCTGGCACGGACTGCAATGTCCACTCCAGTGTCCTCAAAAGTTTTTGTTCTTTTAGCTTGGTAATCGCGCCGCAATGCATCGGACGAAGTTCCTTTGCAAAGCCCCTGTAAGCCCGACCGTAGCGGACTGTGGCCGGCAGTAGAGAATATAAAGTACCGACCGATGACTTAACCCACTGTGGCGAACCGGTGTAGTGCTTGAGTAAGGGGTGTAAAAAATCCTCGAATGACATGGCAATCCCAAGTTCAATTAATTTAAATTTCGTTGATCTGAATTGCAGCACCGTGACGAATAGCCCGCGCTGGCACCCCCGCAAACACGGCACCTGCGGGAACATCGGTCAGAACCACCGCGTTGGCACCTATCTGCGCCCCTCTTCCGATTACTATGGGGCCCAGCAGTCGGGCACCAGTTCCTATATATACGTCCGCTTCAATTGTGGGCACGCCCTTACGCCCGCTGCGGCCGCCAATTGTCACGTTGGTTCCGATCGTGACGCGATCACCAATCCGCGCTGTAGCGTGGATGACCGTGCCCAAACCTTGATACCCAATCAAGACATCCCGACCCAGACATACCGACGGTGGTAAAACAACGCCGAATAAAATACGTAGCAAACCTTTACCGAGTGTCGGTAGCAGGGGAATTTTATGACAATAAAGCCAATTGTCAATATAATGAATTCTTTCAACAATGCCCATAACTACCTTTTATATGTTTATATTGAATTAATTAATACAAAAGTATTATGTAAAGCGTATAAGTATTTTATTTGATATATAAACTGTGCCAACACTGACAACGCAAATGGAAAAAAAATAAGCAAATAGTAACCTGATAAATGCAATTTCATTGGTGGCATTCATGTTTACAATAAATACTATACCGGCAATAAAACTTGCCATGCTGAAAAAATTCACTTTCATTTTTGCCCCAATTTCTTCAAGCGCGGTGAGTAGGTTTGCCTCCGGTAAAACTAGCTGTGAAACAAAAAAACCGGCCAGACTGACAAGAAAAGCCAGGTGTAAGAACTGCACGGTTTCATCGAGCATATATACGCGATAGATACCAGCAAACCACGCTATAGAGATTACTACAGAAAGTAGTAACAGTATTATTAATACATGCCTACGAAAATCTCGTATACGGGTTCGAACCGCTGTCCAATCCCGTTTTCCAACAGCTTGAGTTAGCGGGACAAGCTGCTGAAAGCTCAAAGCACGCGGGAATAAAAGTAGCGCACTGACAATGCTCTGAATAATTGCCATGACACCTGCGTACATATCTCCAGCAGCAAATCTAATCAATGGCGTCATAGCAGCACCTAGACTACCTGTCATGGCATTGCTCAAACCAAGCCCTTGGCTTGATCGCCACACGTCACGCAATTGAGTAAAAGCATTAAGACCATTGAGACGGGTTTTGTAAAGTGAATGTAATAGTAATACAATAGTTACAGCCAAAGGCGGTAGCGAAAGTGCCGTATATACCCAAAGCTCATCGTTGGCAGAAAAAAGCAACATCAGAATAGTCATGGTGGTGCACAGTGTATCGACGATAAGTAGTGGTACATATAATTTTTTGGCAAGACCGTAGTGACGTACTAACTGGTAGCCGCTCCAACTTCCCAGATATAACGCAGACCCCATCCAACTGAATACAATACCGTAAATGGCCAGCCCCCAGAGAATAGGGGATGCCAGCAGATTCAACATACCTGCACGCAGCAAGATGCCAAGAAACATTTGTACCTGCCGTGTAGGACGAATTCGAGGCAAACGAATCATTAAAACAGCAGACCATCCTATCGCAGTAAAAGAGCCAATGATGGCAATCACGCCTAAATCACTGGCAACGCGACCGAGTATCTCGACCCCGGAAATGCGTGCAATCAACCAGATCGCAAGTACACGCTGCAACCCCGGCATCGCAGTCAGCGCCACTACTACCAGATGGTCAAACAGTTTATTCATGTGTATTGTCTTAAGTTAGTGACTAGAAATTAGATACGTATAGCAACCTTGAACATCATATAAATCAATGACTTGCCGAAAAACATACGTAATAAACTTATGGTCACTAACTTACTTGTTTCTCGTCCTTGGGCAATGTAAGTAGGGCAGCTGCGATAGCAAATATAAATGAAGGAATCGGACGATAAACGAGCCCATTTGAGAGTACACTAGCCGATATATAAGCCGAAAACAACGACGTTGCCAATAACTGATTACGTGAAAGTGTGCATCGCTGAATCCAGAGTGTGCTCAATAGTCCAACAAGCCCAACTACGCCTAACTCCGTGGTTACATGGAGAAAATCATTGTGACTATCCTTTGCAGCCCACCACCATACATCCGACAATACAAGATCACTACCAGAGCCCTGTCCAAAAATAAACTCAATCAACGAGCGGTTTGATAGCAGTTGCAACTTATACAGCCACATGGTTGTACGACCTGACGAGAACTCTGTTATTGTATTAAATGATAAACCTTGAGTCCCATTGGTCAGCATCAATATTAAAAGTGCTGTGAGTAGACAGATAAGAGTGATAAATGCCAAGGGAATTACAAATTTTCGAATTGATTTCCAATACTGAACCGCGAAAAAAATAAGAAACAGCATTTGGGATGTTCGGACATTCCACGCGACAACAATAAGTATCAGTGACGCAAGTAAACAAATGAACGCCAGTCGTCCACTAATTGCATTAAGTTTCCAAAGAATATATGCGCAGATGCCACTCAGTGTAATTACGTAGGAAGATGTGTGTAGACCACCAAAAAAAGCAGGCGCATATGCTACGCCACGATTCATTTCATTAGATAATGCAAAAAAACCAACAATAGTTAGTAAATAACACCCAAGGACAACAAAAATTGTTAATCTGACAAATACAGGTTTATTTTCTCTGAGAAGTTTATAAAAAACCATAAATGCTATATATGGTGTTACAACTTTAAGAAAATTAAAGATCGTGTCGATGAGATTTTTATTCGTAAATAACTCAGTTAAGAAAAATGTTGAACTTAAAAATATAATTGCTATTTGAAGGTTTGGAATGGTGTGGAAATAATATCCGCTGTATCTTATCAGATAAACAAATAGTACAGCAACAAATATTACATCAACGCTGCGTGCCGCTACACCTGTCTCTGATACGCCGGATAGTATTAATTTCAAGAAAACAAGAAAAAAAAGAAATGGCACAATTAGTGCCGGTGTACTTGAAGTTATCAAGTCATTGTTGATGGTGGTGGAGATATTTTTTTCAAAATAATTCATACTAAACACTTTTTTTAATGTTATATATCAACTGACATCCGTCAATTTGTGACTTGCAAGTGGTTGAGTGGTATAGAGCGACTTTGGCAAAAAATGACTTATTCAGACCTTTCCTAATTAAATTAGTATCAATTTATTTTACAGCGAAGAATTAGTTATAGTAATTTATATTCGGCTGCTGATGTGCAAATGTTTGTTTTATTTAACGGTATTTTTTTGCATGATTCTGATTGCGTAATATTTCTATATTATTGCATTTTGAGTTTTTATCTGTATTGAGTTTTATAATTCATTAATCAATAAATTTTAATTATGCCTTATTTTCCTAGAAGTTTTGTTGCAACTATTGGGTCAACCGCGGTTATCAATTCATTGATGAACTCAATTTGAAGTGGATAGGCTAATTCTGGATGCGTCGACAAGCTTGAGATTCGTACTAGAAATCCATCTGGGATGTATCCAGAAAATGCATATTTAAGTTGCACAATTTGTCGACTTAAATAACTATGCACTATTTGATCGCCCATCGTGAACCAATAGGTGACTGGTTCGTTGCGTCGATCTTTAACCGCAAACATCTGCGTAGCCGAGACTGTCTTACCGTGGACTGATACTAACGCCGAATGAATTTGTTCCACAGTGAAACCTTGAGCTGTGTAGCAAACCTCTTGTCGGTGAGTTCTGAGCTTTGCATTTTGGACACTGCCATAACCAATGGACAGCATCATCATTTGGCCGCTGCTATTAACATACGTGCGATTGACTAGTTGGTCATATGTTTTATCTAGGTTTGCTTGGACATCAGGCGATGGAATAACCGGCATTACTGATGAATTGACCTGCCAATCACCAAACTTAAGAGGAATAGCACTTTCTAATTTAAAGCTTGGCCCTTGATCAGCAATTTTCTCAACCGGCGTAAGAGCGATAGCAACTACCGCAGTTATAACCATGGCAAGGCCTGAGGTGCGGGTGCGAATGGTAGTAATTTTCACAGCATCATTTCTTTGCTGTGAGCAACTGCCGCAGGCGATACGCCTCAAACGTCTGCAACGCCGTATCAAACCCAATGATCAGCATCAGCGCACTCAAAAACAGCACCATACCGGCAAAGCCGTGCAAAAAACCCTGCCCTGCGGCATCGCCAAAGTGATAGGTAATCAATGTCAGGGCCATCACGCGGATGACGTTGGCAGTAAAAGAGATCGGCACAATCAAAATGGCCAGGCCGATATTTCTGACAGCCGAGTCGCGCCGCACCAGGTTCAGATACAGTAAGCCCAGCGCCTCCAGCGTTAGCAACGTATGCAGACCGGCACACGCATCGGCCACCAGCA
>Ga0194060_10000875_pt1 | contig 21949 bp, 20 predicted proteins | sample SepL225m_MetaG_FD_163427 | JGI IMG/M metagenome (GOLD analysis project Ga0194060, IMG submission 163427) | Anoxic zone freshwater microbial communities from boreal shield lake in IISD Experimental Lakes Area, Ontario, Canada - Sep2016-L222-5m | ecosystem: Environmental > Aquatic > Freshwater >... | reverse complement strand
GATTGATATTGACACCTTACTTGACTTTCAGATTGCGGAATGTCTTTTAAACATAAGAGAACAGAAACTGTGAGCACTATCAAAGAACTCATGAACCTTACAGGACGCCGAGCATTGATTACGGGTGCAACTGGAGGACTTGGTAAAGTGATGGCTGAAACCTTGGCCGAACTTGGTGCTGATTTAGTGCTTGTTGACCGACCGGGATCAGATTCTGAGAATCTTTGTACAACACTGACCGACAGATGGGGTGTCAAAGTTGAGCATTATTTTTGTGATCTTGAACTTCAGGAGCAACGCACGGAATTAATCGCTTGGGCAAAAAGTGGAGGCAAAGGGCTTAACATCCTCATCAATAACGCAGCATTTGTTGGTACTTCAGACTTGCAAGGTTGGGCAGTTCCTTTTGAAGAACAAACCGTGGATACCTGGCGTCGAGCACTGGAAGTTAACCTCACGGCCATATTTGAACTCTGTCAGGGTTTAGCTCCCTTGCTCAAGGTTGCTGATGGTGCCAGCATTATCAACATCGCATCAATCTACGGAATCTACGGTCCGGACTGGAGCCTGTACGAAGGCACCAGCATGAGCAACCCGGCAGCTTATGGCGCATCAAAAGGTGGGCTCATTCAATTCACCCGATGGTTGGCAACCACCATTGCACCCAGTGTTCGCGTTAATGCAATCTCTCCTGGAGGTGTCTTCAGAAACCAGCCAGAAGCATTTGTGCAGCGCTATGAAGCAAAAACACCGCTTGGTCGCATGGCAACCGAGGAAGATTTTCGAGGTGTGGTTGCATATTTAGCGAGCGATATGTCGAAGTATGTGACCGGGCAGAATTTGGCGGTGGATGGAGGGTGGGGGGTATGGTAACTGTTACAGAACTTTTGAGACGTATCAGGTACTGGCATCATGCAGACCGCATTGGCCCGGATATATTGCTTACGCATTGGCGTTTATACTTCAAAAGTACAATGATAAAGCTCTGCAAAAATAAATTCAAACGTTTTGGAGAGGGGTCGGAATTTCGACCTGGATCTTACGCTGAAGCATGTTCAAAAATTGAAATTGGAAATAATGTTGTGATTCGTCCGGGCACATTTTTATTTGCAGACCCGACAGAAGGTGGGGCGGGGATTATCATTGAAGATAAAGTACTAATTGGATGTGGAGTTCATTTTTATACCAACAATCACGAATTTTCGGATGTAAGTAAGCCAATATTTGATCAGGACTATCCAGAACCAAAATTAACTAATGCAATTATTCTGCGAAGAGGTTGCTGGATAGGTGCTGGAGTTATTATTCTACCTGGTGTTGATGTTGGCGAAAATGCAGTGATTGGCGCAGGGACTGTGGTGACAAAATCTGTTCCTCCAAAAGTTGTTTTTGCTGGTAATCCTGGTAAAGTGATAAAAATATTATAAGCAAAATGAAGCCCTACGATTAAGAAATATATTTTAGGACAATAAGGATAAAGCTAGTATTAGTTAAGATGCAAACACATTACCGAAATATTTTATTGTTAGAAAGTAAAAATTTTTTGGACAGTTTTGGAAGTGAATTTGACGCTAAAAGTGATCTGGTACTTACTTTTGACTTTGGTGTAAAGAAGGAAATAGAAGAGATGGGTGGTGATGCTCACTATATTGACCATCTTTGCACAACATCAGAAATGCAGGAAAATAATATACTTGCATCTGATTTCTTTAAAAAATGGCATTATGACCAGTCAGGTAATGATGTTTTTTTTGAGAAGGGCATTCCCTTTGGCTTTACATTCAGAATTGAAATATGGAGCGAATATCTTTTTTATGTTCGTTTACGGGCTAATCTTGAAAAACTCAAAAAGATTCGGTATAAAAAATTATTTCTTGGAGAAAAAAATGGCCATATAGGTAAAATTTTACTTGAAATAGGAATCCGAAATACTATAATTGATTCGATAGGTAATTCAGGAAATAACATATACTATTTTGATATTCATAAGTATATGTATGATGCGTTACATGGAAAAAGCATAAAAAATATTCTGATAGATAAAGCTTTTAAATTATTTTTCAATTTAAGGTGGTATATTGATGTTTATTTGAGACCGAATCATAAGTTGATTACCGTATATGCGCAGATCTATCATCCTACAAAAGAAATAGTTAAACGATTAAAGCGTGATGCTTCTTTACGAGTAGTAACTCCAAGCCTGTTTAATGATGCAGGATTAAAAAAATATTTTGGACAACAATTAATACCAATACGGGGCAATAAAAAATCATTTAATAAGCAGTCAGAATTGTTTATGTCAGCCTTTAGAGAAAAAAAATGTACTTCTCTTATATTGCAAGATGGAACAAATATTACTGAAGGAGCATACCGTGTTATTGAACATCAAATTGAACCAAGAATTTCTGAGGTGCTTCAGACTCTCCATAGTGTTATCTTATATGCAGAAAAATTTCCGATTAGTCTGGAAATAATGATAGCAAATATTGGATTAATTCAGACAGTAGTAGATTGTTTTTTGAAGTCGAAGGGAGTGCCAAGTTACCTTATTATCAATGGATTATTGGGTGGAGATTTTTGTGATGAATCTAAATACGCTACATATGTTAATTGTTACTCTGAAAGTATAAAGAAATATTATTATAAAGGTGCAGATAATGTTTTTTGTTTGGGTGACCCAAGAATGGATGGCTACGTTAATACGTCTAATAAAAGATCAGTTAATCGAGTAAATCCAACAATTACTATTGGGACATCAGGTTTCAATAATCTTGATCTCAACAGCTATGTGGCAGTAGAATTTGAATTTATGTATGATGTGTTATCCGCATTTGAGCAATTGCAAGCCGAAGGAAAAACGTTCAATCTCATCATAAAAGTACGCCCCAATGGATATCTTAAACAATATATTGCATTTGTAGGTGAGTATTTTCGTGATCTTAAAGTTGAAGTGATTAGAGATGTGCTGATCAGTGAGATATTTAAAAAAACTGATTTATATATTTCTATCTATTCTCAAACATTGTTTGAAGCTTCCTGTCTTGGTATACCGGTTATATATTACAAGAAAGATAATGAAATTCTTGATCCACCTTTTGATCAAAAATCAGAGCTTGTAACTGTTGATGCAATAGAAAAACTTAAACAGGCGTATATTGACTTTCTATCTGAACATAACCGTTACAATGCATTTCTCGACAAGAGAGTAATGGAGAAGTATGTTGGATACTTAGACGGAAATAATTTAGAGAGAAACCTTGAGTTTATTAATAAGCTTCTTCCTCGGGAATGATTTTTAATTTATTTGCTCATGCTTGTAGTTGATGATCTAAAAAAAGTAGTATCACATTGGCTGCTCAAGAGAAGGTTTCCAAAAAGTGTGATATATTTTGGTGCAAAAGCAGACACTCAAAGTCATCTTGGTGATTATTCAGTATTGTTTCGTGATGCAATGCTCATTCAAACTCAATTGGGAGCATACAGCTACGTTCAGGCAGAGAGTATAATTTGCAATACAGAGATTGGTAAATTCTGTTCAATTGCTGGTGATGTTAGCATAGGCTTGGCTGCCCATCCAATGCATATGGTGAGTACAAGTCCTGTTTTTTTCGATAATACACAGCCCTTGCCTAAATTTTTTGTCAATGAAAGATTATTTGCTGACATTATGCCGAAAACCGTTATTGGTGCAGATGTCTGGATAGGTCAAGGTGTCATGATCAAAGCAGGTATCAATATTGGTACAGGCGCAGTTATTGGTGCTGGATCAATTGTAACTAAAGATATTCCTCCTTATTTCATTGCAGCAGGAAACCCTTGTAGGAAGATTAGACTGCGTTTTGAAGAAAATATTATTGAACAGCTTATACTTTCAAAATGGTGGGAGCTAGATGATGATATATTACTAAAGCATACACCTTTTTTTGTAGATATTGGGTTATTTTTATCTGGCTTAAGAATTTCTTGATTTTAAAACCATATTACTGTATGATAATATCGTGCAAATATAGGCTCACCTAGCCGATTGTATTTAATTTGTTTAACTATATATATGGAGTTCTTTATGAAGACAAATATAATTTTAAGCTTTACGTTAAGTGGACACGGATTTAGTGGGGTTTTATGTGTTGATGGCATTGTTACTGTTGCAACAACATTAGAACGATTGACTAGAGTGAAAAATGATATTTTGTTACCCATTTCACGCACAGACTTGGAGACCTTTGGATGGAAAAATAATCCTGAAATATATAAACAGGAATTGGATTTACCTTTTGATTTAGACAATGATTATTCGATAGTCGATTTTGATAAGCTCAAGAAATTCCACCTTATACTAAATTATTTGCTTTCAGTTGGTGGGATCGAATTAAAGGATGTAAATATTGTTGTTTATAGTTATCGGCATAATGAAAGTGCGAGAAAATTTTTCACAGACAAGAATCCTGATATTGAATTTATTGTTCCAGACCATCATTTTTCACATGCATGCCAAGCTTTTTTACCATCCCCATTTGAAGAGTCAGCAATTATGGTAATTGATGGGCAGGGTGTTCCATTAGCTAGAACCGGTGGTGATCAATTAGCAGGTTGTCTGGCCTACGGTAGTGGTTCTAGTATAAATGTGCTTCATGAAGTTCCAGTTAGACAAAGCCTTGGTGGTATCTATGGTGCATTTACAAAAGCAGTTGGTTTTGAGACAAATCAGGAAGGAAAGACTATGGGCTTGGCTCCATATGGTAGTGGCAAATATTACGACATACTAAAAAAACAGCTTAAATTCAACACTTACGACATTGATATAAGGAATATTAAATCTTTATTGATGCGAGGTTTTAAACCAAATGACGTTTTATACAAACTACCAGCTTATGGGTATTTTTTGAAGAAGTATCCTCGTAGAGCCAAAAATGCAGAGATCACCGATGTTGAACGCGATATGTCTTTTGCAGTTCAGAAAATTACCGAAGATGTCATGATTTATCTTGCTGATTGGTTGCATGAAAAAACGGGATCAAAAAATCTTTGTATTGCAGGGGGAGTTGGCCTTAATTGTGTTGCGAATTATCAAGTATTAATTAAATCTAAATTTGATAATATTTTTATTCATCCAAATCCAGGAGATAATGGTCTAGCTGTTGGTCAGGCGCTTTATGTGTATAACATTTTGAATAATAACGTACGTAAGTATACAGTAACTACCGATTCGCTTGGTAAATTATACTCTGAGGATTGCATACGAAAGGCGATAGAGCCTTATAGAGCTGATTCAAACATACAAATTCAAGAGTATTCTAATTTAGATGAAATGTATGATTTAATGGCTTGTGCTATTGAATCAGGGCAGATAACCAGTTGGTTTCAAGGACGCAGTGAGTTTGGTCCAAGAGCTCTCGGTAATCGTAGTATTATTGCCGATCCACGTCGTAGTGACATGAAAGATATACTTAATTCACGAGTTAAATTCAGGGAAAGTTTTCGACCATTTACACCGTCGGTTCTTGCCGAACGTTCAGCAGAGTTCTTCGAAATCGAAGTCGAATCTCCTTTTATGCTTTTGGCGGCATACGTTAAACCAGGAAAAGCTGTTTTAGTGCCAGCAATTACGCATGTGGATAACACAGCAAGAGTGCAAACAGTGACTAGGGACGTGAACGAAAGATACTATGATTTAATAAAGGCCTTTGATAAGCGAACTGGAATACCAATGGTACTAGAAACGTCTTTCAATGTTGCCGGTGAACCTATAGTTGAAAGTCCAGAAGATGCAATTAAATGTTTTCTTTCTACGGATATAGATGTACTATGTATTGATCGATTTTATTTGATTAAAAAGAATAAGTTATCTTGATGAAGTTTATCCTGATTACGGGTGGTGCGGGATTTATTGGTTCTCATGTCGCAAACAAGCTTGTTGCAAAAGGTCATGCAGTATGTGTACTCGATAACCTGTCCACTCAGGTTCATGGTCAAAATCCTGAATCCTCTCCACTGTATACATCGTTACATAACAATGTTAAATTTATTCGAGGAAGTGTTACAAATAGTGAGAACCTTCGCGAGGCATTGTCTGGTATCGATACCGTTGTTCATTTAGCTGCTGAAACCGGAACCGGGCAGTCAATGTATGCAATAAATCACTATTCAGATGTCAATATTGTTGGTACAGCATTGCTGCTTGATCTGATAGCAAACGAGTCATTTCCGGTGAACAAGATTGTTGTGGCCTCTTCAAGAGCGGTTTATGGTGAGGGGAGATATCATTGTTCTGCTCATGGCGATGTCTATCCAGCAGCGCGTTTTGAAAATGATATGGCAAGAAAAGATTTTGAATTACACTGCCCTGTGTGTAATAGTGTCTTGCGTTTGCTATCGACTACTGAAGATTCTTCATTAAGCCCTGCGTCGGTCTATGGAATCACAAAGCTTACCCAGGAGCAAATGGTTTTGACTGTCGGGAAGGCATTAGGCATATCAGCATTTGCTTTTCGTTATCAAAATGTTTATGGGCCGGGTCAATCCCTGTCAAATCCCTACACTGGCATTTTATCAATATTCTCAACCAGAATTCTCAATGGAAAGGGGATTAATATTTTTGAGGATGGAAAAGAAAGCAGGGATTTTGTTTATATCGATGACGTTGTCTCGGCAACTATAAGTGGTGTTGAGTATGAAGCTCCCATAGTTGCTGCATTAAATGTTGGATCTGGTGTTTCTACTGATGTGCTGACTATTGCAAACCTGTTGGCCGATCTTCTTAAGAAAAAAGTTCCAGTTGAAATTACAGGTCAATACCGGCTTGGCGATATTCGTCATAATGTTGCAGACCTTGAAAAAGTTAAATCTCTCTTGGGTTATAAGCCCGAAGTAACTTTTCAGGAGGGAATCAGGCGATTTGTTGATTGGGTTCAGGGGGAGCAGGTATGCACTGATCGGTATGAAGAAAGTCTTGAGGAACTTCGTTTAAAAGGACTCTTCAAGTGAATTCAAAAGCAACTCCAGGGCTGGTTAGTATTATTGTTGCAAGTTATAATCATGCCGAATATCTCGAACGTCGAATGGATAGTTTAATTGCTCAGACTTATCCAGATATTGAAATAATTGTTATTGATGATTGTTCGCCAGATAACAGTCTTGAAATTTTGAGAAAATATGAATCGCATCCAAAAGTCAAGCTTTTTATTCGTGAGAAGAATGGCGGTTGGGTTACGGTAAGTAATCAGGGTGTTGCACTGTCATCCGGAGAGTTTATCATTTTTGCAAATTGCGATGATGATTGCGAGCCGCAATGTATTGAGCGTCTGGTTGAAAGCATGCATGCCTATCCTTCTGCAGGGATTGCATTTACCCGCAGTTTACTGATAGACAGGGATGGCAGTCTGATTGGCAATGATTATCTGATCAGAGAGTCTGCATTTCGGCGCAGATGTACTCACGATACTCTCTTGTCAAAAAATGAGATGTTGCGTTTTTTGCTTTGGTCATGTGTTATTCCAAATTTAAGTGCAGCATTGTTTCGCAAGGAGTGTTTTACCGCCTTTTCTGGTCTCTCTGCAGAATATAAGGTTTGTTCGGATTGGGATCTCTTTTTAAAAATTATTTCCAGTTTTGATGTTGCATATGTTGCTACTCCACTGAACAAATTTCGCCAGCATAATACCACAATTCGATCAAGTACAAAAGATAGAATTATTTATGAGGAATATATCCGACTATTGCTTGGCCAGATAAAATCATTTGATCTTACATTGTTTGAAAAGTCAAAGTTCAGGATGCGTGTCATGTATTTGTGGTCTATTCATCTGTTGACCCCTTCATTTGGAGGAGTATTAAATTTTCAATATCATTTTCTTCGAGTCCTCCATCATGATGCAGTGGCTCTTATTTATTTGCCGGCGGCTCTTGTTTTGCGATTAATGGGATTGATGGCAAGAGCTCCGGTAAAATTACTTAGAAATAAAATTTCGCTCATCTGATTATGCTTTTTGATAGTTTACACGGAAAAACTGTTCTGATCACCGGTCACACTGGTTTTAAAGGGGCATGGCTGAGTGCTTGGCTCATGCAGTTGGGTGCAAAGGTTGTTGGTATCGCTCTTGATCCTCCAACTGACCCGTCTCACTTCAGTGTAGCCCGTCTTGCCGACGGCATGATTGACATGCGTGTTGATATTCGTCATCGAGTTCCCCTGGAAGAAGCGATACTCTCCATTCAGCCTGATTTTGTTTTTCATCTTGCAGCTCAGGCTCTGGTTATGCGATCGTATACCGACCCGCTTGAAACATGGGAGACAAATGTGCTTGGTACCCTGCATGTGCTTGAAGCATTACGTAAACTTGACAAGCCGTGTGCAGCAGTCATCATTACCAGTGACAAATGTTACGATAATGTCGAGTGGGTTTGGGGCTATCGGGAAACGGATGCAATGGGTGGCCCTGATCCTTACAGTGCCTCCAAAGGCGCTGCTGAATTGGCTATTCGTTCGCATATAAAATCATATTTTCCAAAAGCCACAGGCAAGGTACGTATTGCCTCTGCACGTGCCGGTAATGTTATTGGAGGGGGAGACTGGGCCAAGGACCGAATTATTCCGGATTGCGTAAGAGCCTGGTCTGCCAACACCATTGTTGAACTGCGAAATCCACATGCTACAAGGCCCTGGCAGCATGTTCTTGAGCCACTGAGTGGTTATCTGAGCCTTGCAATTGCCTTGACAGAGAATCCGGAGTTACATGGTGAGCCTTTTAACTTTGGACCACAAGCCCGGCATAACCATAGTGTTCTCGAACTGGTACATGAAATGGCGCTTCACTGGGATCAGGTACGCTGGCTGGATGTTTCAAAGTCGGTGGCAGGTCCTTACGAATCAGGTTTGCTCAAACTTAACTGTGACAAGGCATTGTTCTATTTGCACTGGCATGCTGTTATGGGATTTGAGGATACAGTACGCATGACCGGGGAGTGGTATCGTTCGTATTACAGGGAGCACGAGCAGATCAATTCAATAACCAATTCCCAGATTGAGGCTTATATGATGATGGCAAAGCGAAAGGGACTGGCATGGGCGCAATGAGTCTTGCAGATATTTTGATGACTCCACTTGCCCGCATACCTGTTGCAGGAGGAGATGTTCTGCATGCCATGAAGCAAAGTGATGCTGGTTTTAATGGTTTTGGTGAAGCTTACTTTTCAATGGTGGAGAGTGGATCGGTCAAGGCGTGGAAACGTCATCGCAGAATGACCATGAACTTCGTTGTTCCTGTTGGAAAGGTACGGTTTGTTTTTTGTTTGCCAGACGATGATTCCTTTTGTGTTAAAGAGATTGGAATGGATAACTACATGCGTATCACTGTTCCTGCAGGAATCTGGTTTGGCTTTAAGGGAATTGCTGATTCAGAGAGTCTGGTGTTGAATATTGCAAATATTGCTCATGATCCTGATGAAGTTGATCGCTGCGATTTATCAGTAATAAAATATGACTGGAGATAAGTTGTGAAAGTTATTCTTCTTGCTGGCGGTTTTGGAACGCGTTTGTCGGAATACACGGATGTCATTCCCAAACCGATGGTGGCAGTGGGTGGAAAGCCAATGTTATGGCACATCATGAAAACTTATGCGCATTTCGGCCATAAGGATTTTTATGTCGCGTTGGGATACAAGGCGACCGTGATAAAAGAATATTTTCTTAATTACCGGGCACTCAATTCTGATTTTTCTGTTAATCTTGCCTCTGGTAATGTTACGCCGCATCAGGTGGATCCCGTTGACTGGAGAGTGACCCTGGTCAATACCGGCGACGACTCGATGACTGGTGGTCGTGTAAAGCGGATGCAGCCCTTCATTGGTAATGAGACATGCATGCTGACCTACGGTGATGGCCTGGCGAATATCGATATTGAGGCTTTACTGGCTTGTCATCGAAGTCACGGCAAAATGGTTACAGTCTCTGCTGTTCGACCAACAGCCCGGTTTGGTGAGTTGGAGATTGAGGGTGCTTGCGTTAAAAGCTTTAAAGAAAAACCGCAATTACATGAAGGTTGGATTAACGGTGGTTTTTTTGTTATTGAACCTGCATTTTTTGATCTGATTGAAGGAGATAGCACGCTGTTAGAACGTGAGCCATTAGAACAAGCTACACAGGCAGGTGAGTTGATGGCCTATCGCCATGACGGTTTTTGGCATTGCATGGATACCAAACGTGACCATGAGTTGCTTGAATCACTCTGGGCAAAAGGTGCACCTTGGGCACTGTAGGGTAAAGTAATGCGTATACTTATTACTGGTGGATTTGGTTTTATTGGCGGGCGACTTGCTCAGCATTTGCATCAAGGTGGTCATGACGTTCTGCTTGGTTCTCGTTCTACAATTGCTTCAGCAAATTGGTTGCCACAAGCCGAAGTGGTTCAGACCGATTGGTGTGATGGATCTGCCTTGGAGCAAATTTGTAAGGGTGTTGATGTCGTCATACATGCTGCGGGGATGAATGCTGGCGACTGTGCTGCTGATCCTGTTGCGGCATTTGAGTGTAACGGATTGTTTACAGCTCGTTTGGTCCAAGCAGCTGCCAGTGTCAAAGTAAAACGCTTCACTTACATCTCTACAGCGCATGTCTATGCAAGTCCTTTGGTTGGCATTATCACTGAAGAGACTTGCCCCCGGAATCTTCATCCCTATGCCACATCGCATCTCGCAGGTGAAAATGCTGTATTGAGTACCCATGGGCGGGGTGAAATTGAGGGTATTGTTATTCGCTTGTCAAATGCTTTTGGCGCACCGGTGCATAAAGATGTGAATTGCTGGATGCTGTTGGTCAATGATCTGTGTCGGCAAGTAGTCGAACGTGGGAAAATGGTGCTGCAAACGAATGGACTTCAACACCGCGATTTTATTGCGATGTCTGAGGTGTGTCGTATTATCGGTCATATAAGCACTTGTTTATTTGATTTTTCTGAAAACCCTATTATTAATATTGGTTCAGGTACTTCGATGTCTATTCTTGAAATGGGGCAGTTGATTCAGCAGCGTTGTGCCGTCATATTGCATTCTAAACCAACATTGGATCGAACAAAAATGGGGGAGAATGAGCAATATGAGATGTTAGAATACCGGTCAAATGGTTTAGCAAAAATTGGTTTAAGTGCTATTTCTGAAAATGGATTTGAAATAGATAATCTTTTACGTTTTTGTCGAAAGGCTTTTATGGATATTAGCAAGTGAAATGAGAAAGGATCATTCACCACTTGTCAGTGTCGTCATCCCGACCTACAATCACGCGCAATACATCGGTCGCGCATTGCAGTCAGTTCTTGATCAGACTTATTCTCAGTGGGAAGCTATTGTTATCGATAACCACTCCTCAGACAATACTGATGAGGTGATGCGCAAATATACGGATCCCAGAATCTCGTATTTGAAAATACATAACAATGGTGTGATCGCGGCATCAAGAAACATGGGTATTCGTGCTGCTAAAGGCGAATGGATTGCTTTTTTAGATTCAGATGATTGGTGGCACCATAAAAAGCTTGAGGCATGTATGTTGCAGGCAAGTACCAATTATGATTTGGTTTATCATGATCTGAAGGTCGTGGGAAGAGTAAATCAGAAAATTTCATTGCGAAAATCTCGATCACGGCAACTCAAGAAAGAGGCATATTCTGATCTTTTGTCTAATGGCAATGCTATGCCAAATTCAAGTGTTGTTGTTCGTAAAGAGCTATTGTTCAAGATCAATGGTATCTCACAGGATGCTGATAAAGTTTCTTGGGAAGATTATGATACATGGATTAGACTTGCTCAAAAAGGGTGTCGATTCAAAAGGATTCGAGGAAGGTATGGGAGTTACTGGGCTGATGGAAATAGTGTCAGTAATCCCAATCGTACTTTGCGAAATATACAATCATTTTCCAATATTTATTTAAAACAAGAAGACTCTGTTCAAAATAAGACATTATCCTTGCCTTGGTGGTGTCACTATTCATCCGGGATTTGTTATAAACAAATCGGTAATTATGAAAAGGCGAAATCTCATTTTATAAAGGCATTAAAGAAAACTCATCAGTGGAGTGACAGGATGCTGATTTTATTCCAAATGATCATTCGCATGAGATGAGCGTTTTGCATGATATTATTGTCAATTTTTGATATCAGAGTAATCTATGTATCCTGAACGGATTCTTGTCACAGGTGCTTTTGGCTTTATGGGTAAGGCTTGTATTGCTGCTATCAGACGAAAATGGCCTCAAGTGGTACTCGTGGGGCTTGATCGACATGTTCCCGAGAAAGAGTTGTTTGTCGACAGATTCGTATCAATCGACTTGTCAACCCAATCTTCAACAGAACTTACCACGTTGTTCAATCAAATTAGACCGGATGTTATCATAAACTTGGCTTCAGTCATCAAAATCGGTTCAGATCAAGCTCTTTTTGCACAAAATGTCCAGATTGGTTTTTCTCTGTATTCTGCTCTTCTATCGTATGGCAAGAGTGTACCAGGTATGGTTCTCCTCCAAGTTGGTACTGCAGCCGAATATGGTCTTCGCTCTGTGTATGAGCTCATCACGGAAAATGACTTTTTGTGCCCTGCCGATCTCTATGGTCGTTCGAAAATGATACAGAGCCTTTTGATGCAGGAGCTTCATCGAAACTCTTGCTTGGATATAAGAATTGTAAGACCCTTCAATGCGATGGGAGTGGCAATGAGCGATAAACTGTTTTTTCCCACTGCCATCAGACGTGTTTTGGCAGCGCCTGATGAAGAACCTTTCGAGGTCTATGGCCTCTCGGATGTCCGCGACTACATCGCTGATGAGGATGTTGCGGCTGGTATTCTACAGGTCATACAGTTTGGTGTTTCTGGGGAGGTTTACAATTTGGCATCTGGTCGAGGAGTTACCGGTCGCGAGGTTATCGAATGCATGTTTCGACTGGCCGGGCATGAAACACCACCGTTGGTTGAGATCAAGAAAGATAATCCGACTTTTTCTGTTGCCAATGTCTCCAAGATTAATAAGCTGGGCTTTGAAGCCAAAATTACCCATGAACAGGTTATTCGTAGCATGATGGAACAAAACCGCAAATCCACATGATTGATACCCGGCCAACAATAGTGTTTGTTTTTGCTTCTGCCAGGGTAGCGGGAATTGAAGTGGCATGGCGGGATATAATCCGGTTGATACATCAAGAGTATCGTATACGAATTTTTATCTGGGGGGGGAATGGACCAATTGTCGAGTCTTATCTTCAGATGGGAGTTCCTGTCGATGTACTGGGTGCTGATCAAGGGTTTTTCAGTGCGGCATTGAAACTTTTCAGGTTGCTTCGAAAGGGGGAACCTGATGTTGTCATTACCTCTGGTTTTTATCCGGATATGGTTGTTCGGTTTCTAAGGGGTCTCTTTCGTATCCGTTACTATGTCACCTTGATTCCGGGACTCACCACCTCTGTGAGTGTTCCAAAATTACGTTTTTGGTTTCTCAATATCACCAGTGGACCTGTTGATAGCTATCTGTTTAATTCCGAAAACAATGCATCGTTTTTCCATAAGTATCCCCGAGTACGGGATAAGGTGGAAGTGATGAAACTGGGGATTGAACATCTATCTGATGACAAGGTAATGGAGTGGAATATGTCGCGGGTTCGCAGTTCGTCCGAAATTTTCAGGATTATCTGTGTTGCAAACATGTTTCCGGTGAAAAATCATATTTTCCTAGTCAATTTATTTGATGCGAAGCGGGATAAGTTGAATAATATAGAGCTGGTCTTTGTTGGAAAAGGGCCATTGAAATCAGAATTGCAGGAAATCTGCACGAAGCGCAATATCCCGGGGATTACCTTCTGTGAGAATGTTCCCGATGTCAATGATCTACTTGGCTCCTCTGATGCCTTTATTTTTGCCTCACATTTTGAAGGGACGCCTATGGCCATCATGGAGGCCATGAATGCAGGACTTCCCGTCATCGCATATCAGGGTGAACCCTATAGCGGAGTGAATGAGCTGGTCAAGGATGGTGAGACTGGATGCCTTGTGGAGTCGTTCGACATGGATTTATGGATATCTGCTATCCAAAGATTGAAGAATGACAAGGAGTACCGATTTCTATTGGGAAACGGTGCGCGAGAGCTGGTCCAGCATTATACCTTGTCAAGAGTGAGAATAGCCACTAAACAGATGATTGATCGGTGGCTAAATGTGTCAGTTTGATCATTATTTTTGGAGATTACGTAGAAAAAAATATATAGATTTTTTAAAATCGATAAGAAATAGAGTGCTCCTGATGACAATACAGATTTGTTTAAGATGATATCTCAGGTAAATAAATAAGACTATGTATAAAAATATTGATGCTAAAACGGTTGAAGGTTTTGGCGATGAATGGCATAGATTTGATCAATCAGAAATGTCAGAAGAGAATACCTTGCGATGGTTTAATGCCTATTTTTCTATTTTCCCTTGGGAGTCTTTGCCGAAATCGGCAGTAGGCTTTGATCTTGGATGTGGAAGTGGACGTTGGTCGAAAATAGTAGCTCCTCATATAGGTACTTTGCATTGTATAGATCCAAGTAGTGCAATAGATGTGGCTCGCAGGAATCTTATCTTAAATACTAATTGCATTTTTCACAAGGCAGGAGTTGATAATATTCCTCTCTCCAACAAGTCTATGGATTTTGGATATTGTCTTGGTGTTCTTCACCATATACCGGATACATTTTCAGGCCTCAAGGCATGTGTAGAAAAATTGAAGCCCGGAGCCCCATTTTTATTGTATTTGTACTATGCATTTGATAATAGACCCGCATGGTATCGGGTGCTATGGAAATTAAGCGGACTCGCCCGGCAAGTAATTTCTCGTATGCCTCATGGATTAAGGTTTGTTGTCAGCCAGATCATTGCGGTTCTTGTTTATTGGCCATTAGCAAAATTTGCTAAACTTTCAGAATTGTTAGGGATAAATGTTCGACATTTTCCATTAGCCTCTTATCGAAATTTTGGGTTTTATGTGATGCGAACTGATGCGTTAGATCGGTTTGGTACTCGCTTGGAGAAAAGATTTACAAAATTGGAGATAAAGTCTATGATGGAACGTGCAGGCTTAGAGAATATTATGTTTAGCGAAGATATGCCTTTTTGGTGTGCCGTTGGTTATGCTAAATCTGCATTTTAATGTGTGGTTTAGCAGGTTGTATTTTAGGAACCAATTTATTCCAGGCATCTTACTGGCCGATTTTGTTAACGCAGATGGGGGATGCTCTCCGTCACCGCGGCCCTGACGATTCAGGAATTTGGTTTGATGAACATGCCGGGATTGGCTTAGTGCATCGCCGGCTGTCAATTCTTGATCTATCCACAGCAGGTCATCAGCCGATGCACTCGGTGTGCGGGCGTTTTGTTCTGGTATTTAATGGTGAGATTTATAACCATCTTGCTCTGCGTTCTGAGTTGCATAAGAGTGGAGTTGCTCCTGCATGGCGGGGACATTCTGATACGGAAACATTACTCGCTGGATTTGCTGTATGGGGGGTGAGTGCCACCTTGAAGCGGTCGGTCGGGATGTTTGCTTTTGCCTTATGGGACAAGGTTGATGGTGTCCTGACTTTGGCGCGTGACCGTTTCGGTGAAAAGCCACTTTATTACGGTTGGGCAGGTCAGGGTGCTCAACATGCCTTTGTGTTTGGCTCAGAGTTGAAGGCGTTGCGTGCTTATCCGGGGTTTGATAACCCGATTAATAGAAGTGCACTTGCCTTGTACCTGCAGCATTGCGTTGTGCCTGCACCGTATTCGATTTATGACGATATCTTTAAGCTGGAACCGGGTTGTTTGCTCACCTTGCGGTCAGATGATCTGAAGGATCGGGTAACATCTGTTTTGCCTTACTGGCGTTTGACTGATGCCGTTCGTGAAGCGATGGCAAATCCTGTTGAGGATGAAACTGAGGCGGTGTCGCTGCTTGATGCGACCTTGCGGGATGCCATAGCTCTTCAGGCCGTGGCTGATGTGCCTCTTGGCGCATTCCTGTCAGGCGGTGTAGACTCTTCCACTATTGTGGCACTTATGCAGACGCAGTCTGAGCGCCCTGTCGAGACCTTTACCGTAGGGTTTGATGAAGCGGGCTTTGATGAATCGCCCCATGCACTTGCTGTTGCAAAGCATCTGGGTACGGAACATCATGAAATCAGGGTAACGGCGGATGATGCTCGTTCAGTTATTCCTCTTCTTCCTCAACTCTATGATGAGCCTTTCGCCGACAGTTCACAGATTCCTACCTATTTGGTCTGTCAGGCTGCTCGCAGAAATGTTACCGTTGCGCTTTCGGGTGATGCGGGAGATGAACTGTTTGGCGGCTATAACCGCTACTTCTGGGCTGAACGAGTATGGAATCGGATAGCATGGTTGCCACCTTCTTTGCGCCAGGCGTTAGGAACAGCTCTTCAACAATTGCCAACCGAAAGGTGGGACAGCTTGGGGCGAATGCTACCGGGTGGCCTTGGTATTGCGCGCCTTGGTGACAAGGCCCATAAAATGGCTCATCGGATGAAAACTGTCAAGAGCTTGGACGATCTTTATCGAAGTCTTGTCACTGAATGGCCTGCAGATGTGGAGTTGGTTAAAGGAGCTACTCGATTGCCAACAAAGTTGGACGATACAAATTTGGTTGTGGGTATTTCGGATGCAGAGCATCGCATGATGCTGTGGGACAGCCTTACCTATCTGCCGGACGATATCTTAACGAAGGTGGATCGTGCGGCTATGGGCGTGAGTCTTGAAACCCGGGTGCCTTTTCTTGACCACCGGGTGGCAGAACTTGCGTGGCGGTTACCGCTGAATATGAAGATAAGAGGAGGAGAAGGGAAGTGGGCATTGCGGCAAGTGCTTTATAAATATGTACCGCGCGAGCTGATTGAACGCCCCAAGGCGGGTTTTGGTATACCAGTTGGCCAATGGCTACGCGGGCCGCTGCGCGATTGGGCAGAAGCACTGCTTGACGAACAACGTCTGGAACAGGAAGGTTATTTGAATCCAGCCCCAATCCGTGAAATATGGCGGCAGCATCTGAATGGCCGCCACGACTGGACCGTTCGCCTTTGGACCGTCTTGATGTTTCAGGCTTGGCTCGAAAACCAGAAAAGGTAACCTGAAATGATCCCTTACTTGTTCATGTTAGCTCTACCTGCTTTGTTGGTACTGTCGCCTTTTCGCGGCAATAATAATGTAAGGCGGTTGGCTTGGGGTTCAATTGGTGTCGTGTTTACGATGTTTATTGGATTGCGCCATCAGGTTGGGGGAGATTGGGGAGCGTATTTTAATCTTTATCAAGCTGCTGTTGATATTCCTTTTACTGAAGCTGTCGGTCTGTCTGATCCAGGTTATTATGCCCTGAATTGGTTGTCGGCATTGCTTGGGACAGAGATTTATTTGGTCAATCTGGTTTGTGCCGCCATTTTGATGACGGGTGTTATCAGTTTTTGCCGTCGCCAACCGCTGCCTTGGTTAGCCTTACTTGTTGCCGTTGCATATACTTTGGTTGTCGTTGCTATGGGATATACCCGTCAGGGCGCTGCAATCGGGTTTGAGCTTTTGGCTCTTGTTGCATTAATTGATGGTCGTTTTAAAAGGTTTGTGCTTTTTATTTTATTGGGAGCACTATTTCATAAAACACTAATGGTTATGTTGCCCATTGGTTTTTTAGCTACCAGTAAGAATTCTTATCGCACCGTATTTTTTGGTGTGTTGGTTTGCATTGGTTTAAGCTTGACAATTCTTGCAGAACAGTATGCTTCGTTATGGTCAAACTATGTTGAAAATCCTATGCTCTCTGATGGTGGTCCTGTCAGGGTTGCCATGAATGCACTTCCAGCACTGATCTGCATTTTGTTTCGTAAAAAACTTATGCTTTCAACGGAGCGTGAACGTCGTTTATGGATTATTATGGCGCTCTTATCCCTTGCCTGCATTCCGCTTGTTTTTGTTGTTTCAACAGCCGTGGATCGGATTGCGCTCTATTTTATTCCGCTTCAGTTGTATGTCTATAGTAATTTCCATCGTTTGTTTCCTGACCGTATGTTCAGGACTGTAGCTGTGCTGGCTGTTATTTTGGGTTATGGTACGGTGTTGTGGGTTTGGCTTACTTTTGGTTCGCATTCAAACGCTTGGCTTCCTTATCAAATTTGGCCGTTTATTTGAATGAAGGTTGTCATTGCGCTGAATACCGCCTGGAATGCTGTGAATTTTCGTGAAGGCTTGCTGCGAGCACTGGTAGCTGATGGGCATGAGGTGGTTGTTGTTGCTCCTTATGATGATTATGCATCTCGAATAGCTGATTTTTCTTGCCGCTATGTCCCGTTGCCCATGGATAACAAAGGGGCTAATCCGCTGAGAGATTTGCTGTTGTTGTTTCAGTTTTACCGGTTGTTGCGGTATGAAAAACCCGACGTGTTTTTGGGTTATACGGTCAAACCAAATGTGTATGGTTCTCTTGCGGCCCATGTGCTGGGAGTACCGGTTATCAATAATATTGCAGGCTTGGGTGCTGTTTTTATCAAGCAGAATTGGTTGACATCGGTTGTTCAACGTCTTTATCGGTTGGCACTCTCTCGGTCCCGGTATGTTTTTTTTCAGAACAGGGATGATTGCCAGCTTTTTATTGATAGTGGCCTGGTTCGATCAGAAGTGACAACTCTGTTACCCGGTTCCGGAATTGATCTGCTAAAATTTTATTTTTCCCCTGTCACGGCAGAGCCGCATAAGTTTCGTTTTCTTTTGATTGCCCGTATGCTCTGGGATAAGGGAGTGGGGGAGTTCGTTGAAGCTGCAAAGTTGGTGCGGGAACGTTGGCCTAATATCGAATGCTGTTTACTTGGCTTTCTGGATGTGCAGAACCCGGCGGCTATTTCACGCACGCAAATGAATGAATGGGTTGTACAGGGTTCTGTCCTCTACCTTGGGGTGAGTGATGATGTGCGGAGTGAAATACAGAAAGCCGATTGTATTGTGCTGCCATCATTTTATCGCGAAGGTGTGCCCCATAGTTTGTTGGAAGCAGCGTCCGTGGGTCGCCCAATAATTACCACTGATGCTGTGGGGTGTCGTGAAGTGGTTGATGACGGCAAGAATGGCTTTCTCTGCAAGGTGAGTGATGCTCACGATTTGGCTAAAAAAATGGAGAGAATGCTATTGCTGAGCATTGAGGAACGTAATGCCATGGGGTTATACGGGCGCAGGAAGATGGAACTTGAGTTTGATGAAAAAATCGTGATTCAACGCTATTTGGAGGCAATTGCCTCGATATAAAAATCAGGTGACAAGAATGTTGCGATGATGGTTGACCGTCACTTGAGCTAACGGCGGTTAAAACCAGCAAGGGGGTGGGTGTTTATTGATTCCAAAACAGACGGCATTGCACTTACTCGTGACTTTGACTTGGTTACTTGGGTTTTATTTCTTTAATATTTTGTATGACTATGAGTGATCTAATAATCGCTGTTATCGGCCTTGGTTATGTCGGGCTCCCGCTTGCTGTTGAATTCGCCAAAAAGTACCCTGTAGTCGGATTTGACATCAAACAGGAACGGGTTGATGAACTGCAATCTGGCCATGATGGAACGCTTGAAATAACCAGCGATCATCTCAAGAGTGTTCTTTGCTCTGACAGCAGCGATGAATCGGGCCTTTTGATCACCTCAAACCCGAATGACCTTGCTGCAGCGAACTATTATATCGTTACCGTGCCAACTCCAACGGATAAAAACAATCGTCCGGTTCTGACTCCGCTCATTAAAGCCAGCGAGACTATAGGAAGAGTGCTTACGCCGGGAGATATCGTTATCTATGAATCTACTGTTTATCCGGGAGCTACTGAAGAGGATTGTGTGCCAGTGCTTGAACAGGTTTCCGGGCTTACTTTTAACCGTGATTTTTTTGCCGGATACTCTCCCGAGCGTATCAACCCGGGCGACAAGGAGCATACGGTTACAAAAATTAAAAAAGTTACTTCCGGTTCAACTCCCGAAGCTGCAAGGAAAGTGGACGACCTTTATCGCTCAATCATTACCGCCGGAACCCATCTTGCTTCATCCATCAAAGTTGCAGAAGCTGCTAAAGTAATTGAAAACTCCCAGCGTGATATCAATATTGCTTTCGTCAACGAGCTTGCCATGATTTTCAACCGCATGGGTATCAATACTCACGAAGTGCTTGCAGCAGCAGGCACGAAATGGAACTTTCTTCCCTTTAAACCAGGCCTTGTCGGTGGCCACTGCATCGGTGTTGACCCCTACTACCTGGCACAAAAGGCACAGGAGTACGGTTATCATCCCGAAATCATTCTTGCCGGAAGAAGGCTCAATGACAACATGGGTAAATATGTTGCCTCCGAGGTGGTCAAGCTGATGATTGCCCGGGACCATAAAATAAAGGGTGCAAAAGTTCTTATACTCGGGATAACCTTTAAAGAGAATTGTCCTGACATCCGCAACACCAAGGTGGTGGATATAGTCCATGAACTCAAACAGTACGGCACAGAGGTAGATATCTATGACCCTTGGGCAAACCCTGAAGAGGTCATGCGTGAGTACCAGCTTGAGACTCTCTCCAGTTTAAACAGCGACTCTTACGAGGCAGTGATCCTCGCTGTTGCTCACGATCGATTTAAAACATTGGATATCGGTGCTCTTGCTTCGCATGATGGGTGTGTGGTCTATGATATTAAAGGTGTATTGCCTCCAGATTCGGTTGATGGACGGCTGTAGTCTTTCCTGTGTAACAATAGGCTGTTGTAACCAAAGGATTGTTCCTTGAGAAAGTGGTCTCCGTAAACGGGGGCACTTTAGGCTGCATTAACAATAAACATTATTGCTATAGTGAAGCGAAATCCTGATATCCCTGATCGCCAAAGCCATAATCGAAGTATCCAAGTGTGCCAAGGTATAGAGTTTATCCAGAAACGAAGCATCTCTTGTTGTTGAATAATTCATTGTTGCGTGCAGCATCATATACATGGCAGTCAAGGTAGTCTCCAAAGGTTAAATTGTGGAACGATGAATGATTTGCCGGGTGAGTCTGCCGATCTTTTCCGGATCAGTCTTGAGACACTCATCGAAGAGCTAGGCGCTCCCCCAGAGCTCGTCAGGCCTTGGAACAGACCAAGGCAAAAGGTGATCCGCCGTTATCCTCATGCAGCACGGCCTCACAACACTGGTCGAAAGCTCAGTATGGGTGCCTCTCCAGCCGTCGCTCGAAACACTGCTTGAGCTCCCCGAGGGCATGGGACAGTCTCAGACAAGAAGCCTTTGCCCTATGCATCCTCAACTATGAGCGCAACCTCCACCACCAGCGCGAACGTTACCCTGGTTCGACGCGCCTCGCTAAGCACAAGCCAAGTCATGCGGCCAAGTATTTGGAACGTGCAGCCAACCAACTGATCCAGCAATACAAAGGCTTGAAAAACTGACGTGTTCCAACCAAAATTTACAAAACGAACCCATTGAGTGTTCCGCATAAAATCTGCCAGCAAATCCCTGCAGCAGCATACTCAGTTTTGTGCACTGTATGAAAGAGACACATTCAGTCGCGATTACATGGGGTGGCTTGGCCATCATGAATTTGGTGGCACGCAGCGCCGCTTTCAATTTGGAGAACGTTGGTGCGTAACTGCCAAAGAGCATCATCCTGAGAACATCAATTACTGGTTAGCACTCTGGATTAATACCTATCGTTACCTTCTTGATACAGCACCTGTTCATACGGTTTTCGTTGAGTTTGAAGAGTTGTCAGTAGTGTCCGGTTAAAATAAAGAGAGCTGTGCAACAGGGTCCCGCACTTTTTGCAGTGAGCGTTCATCCAACGACAAAATATCAATAAGCATTCGTTGCTCCATGAGCACTGAGGCGATCATTCTTGTCAGAACCTGCAAGGAATAACTGTATTTGGTCTGAAATTTGATGTAAGATAGTA
>Ga0194060_10000873_pt1 | contig 21958 bp, 19 predicted proteins | sample SepL225m_MetaG_FD_163427 | JGI IMG/M metagenome (GOLD analysis project Ga0194060, IMG submission 163427) | Anoxic zone freshwater microbial communities from boreal shield lake in IISD Experimental Lakes Area, Ontario, Canada - Sep2016-L222-5m | ecosystem: Environmental > Aquatic > Freshwater >... | reverse complement strand
GCTCTACCCTAAGTATGTCGAATGCTGAAAAATACAAGCACATCAAGCCAGGCATGACGGTTGCGGTCGATCAGAAGATTAAGGAAGAAACTCCGAAAGGCGAAATGCGCGAGCGCATTCAGACTTACGAAGGCATGGTGATCGCGAACAGCGGCTCGGGCGATTCGCGAACCATCACGGTCCGCAAAGTCTCGTCCGGCGTCGGTGTCGAAAAGATTTTACCTCTCGGGATGCCGTCGATTGCGGATATCCGCATCATCAAGGAAGGCCAGACTCGTCGCGCTAATCTTTCGTTCATGCGCAAGCCTCACGCTCGCGACCTAAAAGAAAAGAAAGTCGCCGCGGTCAAGAAGTAACATTTCGAAGAACCCGCTTCACGGCGGGTTTTTCATTTCTTCACGGCGCTAGCCTACACAAAAATCCGAGCGATTATTCCCTGCGCCCTCCTTCTCGCGTGTAACGCTGCGTGGATGCTCGCGAACAATCGACTCGGATTTTTGATACATTTCGAACTTACATTTCACACACAGCTCGCTGCGAGCTACATTCTCCAAAATCATTTCTTGACGCAGCTCCGGAGAAAGAAAAAATTACACCAACTTCATCTCAATCCCGACAACTCCAAATTGCTTTTGCTCCTCCGGGTCGTAGAATTTCGTCATCGCTTCGACGGCTTGCTCGACCGATTCCGTGCCTTCAAAGCCCATCCGCTTAAGACTTTGCGCTCGGAACAATTCCGCGAAGCTCGGATATGCAAACAAATTCGTAACCATGACTGTGACTTTAGAAAGATCTGATTTATTCGTAAAAATTATATTATCGCCAACCGAAAGTGCTCGACGCTTTTCATCGTTGATGCGCACTTCGATATCTTTCAAACCTGATTTAATCTTCAAAAACGGTTCCGCTCGCAGAGACATCTCAAATGTCTTAGCCATAAAATTGGGGTTAAGACTAATACAATAACTTTAAACCGAACTCGCTCTGTCAGCAAGCTGGCACAAAAAAACCCGCTCTTCGCGGGGTTTTCGTGATTTAAATTCCTTTCGCAATCGCCTTCCGGGAACGCGATGCAGCTTCTTCAATATAGCGCCCAAACGTTTCTATGGCTTCCGAAAACTTGCACGGGCGACCAGCTTCATCCATCGGACTGAAACCGCCATGCTCTTTTTTCCAGGACTGAATCTCGAATCTGTCTTTCGTGAACAGCACCTCGATACCGACTTCAGCTGTGACTGCTTTGTAATAAGCATGGCGATTCTTTTGCCCCGCGACTTCCCACGGTTCTTTTGTACCGTTCGTGAGTTCCGGTTTCTCAGATAAAATCTCATCCGCGATTTCGATGCCGGTACGAGCCCCCGTGAGCCAGGTTCGGCTCGGTCGTCCAAGCATCCACTCGGTCACGCAAACTTTATCGATCAAATAGTCGATTGTAAACCCGTCTATTTTGCTCAAAGATAATGTTAATTTCATAAGCATTTATTCGCCGTAAAGATGAGAATGAGTTCCGACATCGAGCAATAAAACTAGTGTGTAATGTTCATACTCTTCAAAAAGAATTCGATAATCTCCGGTTACGTCAATGAATCTTTTACCGAGCATAGAACCGGCTAGTGCATGATTTCGGAGTGTCGCATCAAATGGGTTAGCGCCAAACCTCTTGATGGCGAATGCGACTTTTGCCTGAAGTTTTGGGCTTAGTCTTGAGTTATGTTTCTTGAAATCCTTATGAAATCTTAAAAGCACAAATTATTTACTTTTTAAATACTCTAAAGCTTCCTTGACAGTCATCGACTTAGTTACATTAATCCCACGCTTCGCCTCTTCTGATGCCTTAAGAATTCGCTCTTCCTGTTCAATCGTCAGCCCGTTTTCCGTCACTACACGAAAAGGAATCCCTTTCTGTTTAATGACTCTCTGCAAATATAACTTTACGCCGGAACTCATATCAAGACCAAGCGCTTCGAAGACTTTTTGGCTCTGTTTTTTGGTTTTTTCGTCGATGCGAATTTGAATGGTTGTCATATGCGAACACTATAAAACATCTGTACTGACATTGTCAATACAGATGTTTTATCTCTCTAGAGCACTTCCTTCAGATACTTTGCCGTAATCGAACCTTTGATTTTCACGATATCTTTCGGCGTGCCACAGGCCACCACATTACCTCCCTTCGCACCGCCGTCCGGACCCATGTCAATAACCCAATCGGCGCATTTCACCACATCCATATTGTGCTCGATGACCAAAACCGAATTTCCTTTATCAACCAGGCGTTGCAAAACCAAGAGCAATCGTTTGATATCTTCAAAATGCAAACCAGTTGTCGGTTCATCAAGAATATATAATGTGCGACCGGTATCGCGGCGCGATAATTCAGTCGCGAGCTTCACGCGCTGAGCTTCGCCGCCCGAAAGCGTCGTGGCTGATTGACCGAGATGAAGATAACCCAAGCCGACATCGTAAAGAATCCCGAGTTTGTCGTAAATCAAAGGCTTATCGCTCCAAAAACGACGCGCTTCATCAACCGTCATCTCCAAAACATCGGCAATCGTCTTGCCCTTGTAGCGTACTTCCAGAGCTTCGTGATTATAACGCTTGCCGTGACATTCTTCGCATTCAACGTAAACATCCGGCATGAACTGCATCTCGATAACCTTCATGCCCTCACCCGAACAGGCTTCACAACGACCGCCGCCTTTCACGTTGAATGAGAATTTACCGGCATCAAAGCTGCGCATTTTGGCTTCCGGAGTTTCGGTGAAAATATCGCGGATTGCCGTAAAGACTCCGGTATAAGTCGCCGGATTTGAACGCGGTGTGCGCCCAATCGGAGATTGATCGACGGACACAACCTTATCCAAATTATCAATACCGGTGATAGTTTTATGAGCCGCCGGCTGAGTTTTGGCACGATAAAAGTGACGCGAAAGTGAAGCGCCCAAGATATCCAAAATCAAAGTCGATTTACCCGAGCCGGAAACGCCGGTCACGCAGGTGAAAACGCCGAGCGGAATTTGCACGTCAACATTCTTCAAATTGAAAGCCGTGGCGCCTTTAATCATGATCGCCTTTTTCGTCGTCTTGCGATATTTGGCCGGCGCTTCGATTTTCAGTTTGCCCGACAAATATTGACCGGTGAGCGAGTTTTTATCGCGCTTAACTTCGGCCGGAGTTCCCTGTGCGATGATTTTTCCGCCGTATTCGCCGGCGCCCGGACCGACATCAATCAAATAGTCGGCCTCGTTCATCATTTGCGCATCGTGTTCGACCACAATCACGGTATTTTCAAGCGCACGAAGCTTCTGAAGTGTCGTGATGAGCTTGTCATGGTCGCGCGGATGCAAGCCAATCGACGGCTCATCGAGCACGTAAATCACGCCGGAGAGCGCCGAACCAAGCTGGGTTGCGAGTCGCAGACGCTGAGATTCGCCGCCCGAAAGCGTCGTCGCCGAGCGGTCGAGCGTCAAATAATTCAAACCAACTTCCAAAACATAACCGATGCGAGCCTTAACTTCTTTCGAAATATTTCCGGCAATCGTGAGCGCGGTTTTTGAAAGCGCGCACTTCGGTCCGCACAAACCGTCACTCCAATCATTCAGCTCATCAAGCGACATGGCGCAGACTTCACTGATATTTTTCTCGCAAACTTTGACGCCCAAAACCTCCGGACGCAAACGCTTACCATTGCACGAAGGACAGATTTCCTCGCGCATGTAGGTTTCGATTTCACTGCGCACATATTCCGAATCCGTGGTGCGGTGCTTTTCCGAAAGTTCGGCTGCGATACCGACGAAAGTCACCGGTTTGCCGTCGATTTCATAGACTGTCTCGCCGGTTCCGCCCATAAGCACGGCTTTCGCCGTCTTAGTAAAATCAGCAATCGGTTGATTAACCGTGAACCCATTTTTTGCGCCGACAATTTCGAGCAATTTCAAATGCGAAGCGGCGTTGCCGGCGATGCGCGACCACGGCTTCAAAGCACCTTCGGCTAAAGTCAGTTTCGGATTCGGAATCACCAGCTCTTCATCAATCGTGAGCTTCAAACCCAAGCCGGTACACTCAGGACAGGCGCCATGCGGCGAGTTAAACGAAAACACGCGCGGTTCGAGTTCCGGTAAGTTCAGGTGGCAATTCGGACACGATAAAGACTTCGAAAGAAGTGCTTCGCTGCCGTCAGCTTCACGAAAAACCGTGAGCATGCCGTTTCCGAGCTCCAAAGTCTGTTTGATTTTTTCGGCGAGCGAGAAAGTCGCGATCTCTTCGTTCTTTGAAATTCGCAAAGTCAAGACTTCCAAAGTGTGGCGCTTGTTTTTATCCTTGCGCATAGCAATCACCTCAGACAAATCCATGAGCAGCCCGTCAAAGCGAACTTCTTTATATCCAGCTTCTTCGGCCGCGAGCATGAAATGGCGATGTTCGCCTTTCTGGTCGACAACCATCGGCGCGAACAATAACAAGTCGCTCTTTTTCATCTCTAACAAAATGTGTTCAGTGATTTGTTCGACTGACTGTGGCACGACTTTTCGACCGCACTTCGGACAATGCGGCGTACCGATACGCGCAAAAAGCAAACGCAAATAATCGTAGATTTCGGTGACGGTACCGACGGTTGAACGCGGATTCGTCGAGCTAGAACGCTGGTCGATCGCAATTGTTGGCGACAAACCTTCAATCTCGTCAACATCTGGTTTATCTTGAATTTCCAAAAAACGCCGGGCGAAACTCGAAAGAGATTCCATGTACCGGCGCTGACCTTCGGCGTAAATTGTGTCAAAAGCAAGCGACGACTTGCCTGAACCCGATAGACCGGTGATGACGACGAGCTTCCCCTTCGGAATCTCGACGTCAATATTTTTTAAATTATGAACCCGGGCACCGCGAACAATAATTGCGTTTTTCACAGGCGAAAATCGTATATCGTGTAGCGCGTAACGTGTATCGTATGACGTCAACAAAGAAGACGACAAACGTTACAAGATACACGCTACACGATTCATGATTTATTATTTCCGCGGATGTTATCACGCGATTTTCCGTTTGGCAAGAGATGGGGCATGGAATGCAAAACCACCCGTTATTTTGGCACGCATCTTGTACGATAAGTCTGAGGATTTATCAAACATGCATCAGTGTTTTTTGTGCATTTTTTCTCGCATGGGCTACCCGTCTCCAGATCACTGCAAACCCAATCGGTAAACGGATCATTTGGCGCATCATCTATACAATCCCAGCCGGCGCCACACATTTGCTTCTTTTTCTCATCGCAATCAGAGAAGCGATCATTGCCTTGAAGGGTTTTGTAACCATCTTTCGGCACGCACAATCCTCTGCCCGGCCAAATTCCAACATTCATATTGCACAATTTGTTCTTGCATTCTATGTCACGGGAACAGGCTTTTTGATCCTCAACTCCATTCGCAAGAATGCAAGTCGATGGAGTCATACCAGTATTGCACAACAAGCCAACCTTGCACGGCGCCCCAACCAATCCACAGCTCTTACCCAGACCAGCACGCTCAGTGCAAAGCTTTATCGGACGCCCATCCTGTACGATATCAATGGCATAACAGCCCTCTTTACGCCCATCCATATCATCACAGATATTACCTTCGCAATATTCTTTCCATTTTGGCATGTCCGACGTAATATCTTCACACTTGTCTCGACATTTACTGTGATTCAAACAAGCAAGGGTCATCTTTCTTTCCTCTGCACCAAAACCGGCCTCGGTAAGAGGAGGTGTAACGTTAACGCATTTTCCGGTTCCGCAATTTCCCATCCCAAGGCATTTTTTTCCCTCCGGCATACCAACAGCTGGGCCTTCGCAAGTCACCCCGCAATCACACTTACTTAAATATTTCGGATTGTCACAAAGCGCGCCCGGCAATGGCACGTTTTTAATCTCTCTAATATCCGGCAGCTTAAGCTCAACAAATCCCGGATTCAATTGATACAACAAAACATACGAACCGATTGCGAGTAGCAAACCGATAAGCGAATTGATGATGCGCTTCTTGCCGAGCGCAGCCAACTTCGGCACTCCGCCGGCCAGCATATACTGAAAACCTCCAAACGTAATCATGAAAGCCGCGATCACCATGGCAGCGCCCACGAACCATTTATATAAGATGCCCAGATACTGCGGCAAATCAGCAACTGACTTTTTTCCGCCGATGCTTATCGATAAATCAATCTGCTTAGCTGGCGCAGTCGGCAGGTCGGCAGCCAAAACCGGCATCGCGATAATCAAAAACGAAAACAACGCGATACCAACTAATATCTGTTTTCGATTGATTTTCATAGAAAATATTTACGATTTCTCGAATGACGCGATTCCCTCGTTAAGGAGTTCCGCCAGGCGGAATATCTGGCGCCTCCGTACACGTACCCTTCTTTTCCTTATCAGAATCGACCGTGCTGCATTTCTTAGAAATGCATTCTTCGTTCGTTTTGCAAGGCACACCGTAACCCTTTCCTTTCGGCGCCGGAGGCTTCACAACCTTATCAGGAGCTGTGCATTTCCACTCGTTATCCCTCGGATATTTTGAACTGATCATTGCGTGAGTTCCGCATACCAAGCCATTATTGCATTTTCTAGCCCTGAATTCTGGCGGCATCGTCTCGCCGCTTGGCAGGGGCTGATAATCACAGTCTGATTTCTCAAACCGGTCTGAACATGCCCCGAAAAGAACCCCCTGTGCATCCTTTCTTGGAAGAAACGGCACTACACATGCCCAGCTAGCTCCGCACATACCAGCTCGTCCGGGAATCAAGTCCAAATTAAATTCACAAGGAGCCCCCGGAAGCTTATAACCACCAACCGGCGCGCAAAGACCAGTAATCTGACCCGCTTTGTTCACCGGAACAGCCGCACGATTGCAGATTGAACTTTTGCATTGCTTATCATCGTCGCATTCGTCATATGCCTGCAGCGTATGGTCAAGCTGCACGCAGACATCGCCCTCGCAAGATAGTCCAGGTTTGCAAACCACAACCGGATTCTCATCACTACAAGGCTCACCTTTCGATTTACGTGGCACACAACCTACGGCAATCGTGCCACTGCCTCCGGTATAAAGCGTATAGCACATGTCTTTTATCTGCGTCCGGCAAAGCGTTGACATACAAACAGCTTCCCAGCCAGGACCAAAGGCACCCTTAATCCCACTACATGTCCCCGGACAACTCGCCGCATTTAGACATTTATATTTGGTTTCTTTAACCGTGCTCCCACCAACCAGCTTAGTTTCTTGATAAGGTGCGCATTGATCCGAAGCCTTCGGACACCATACGCCCCTACAGGCAATTCCCTTTTGTGGAGTGTCTTTATACAAAGGATCGCCGCACTTGTATTTTCCCTTATTTTTATCCGTATCCGGACAAGTACCGCCATTATTCAAATTAACATTTTCAATCTTTTGGATATCAGGCAACTTCAGCACCGTATAAGCCGGATTAATCGTATTCAAAAGCACATAAGAACCAATTGCGAGCACCAAGCCGATGAGTGAATTCTTGATGCGCTTTTTGCCCTGATCAGCCATACTCGGAACTCCGCCGGCCATCACATATTGAAAACCGCCAAGCGTAATCATGAAAGCTGCAATTACCATAGCAGCACCCACGAACCATTTATATAGAAGCCCTAAGTATGCGGGCAAATCGGCAACAGTTTTTTTACCGCCGATGCTAATCGAAAGCTCAATAGGTGGCTTTGCTTTTGAAACTTCCGCCAAGCAATCAAAAACCGGCGTAAAAAATACAAAAAACACCGCCAGAAGTCCGATGGACACAAAATGTTTTCGGGTGAGTTTCATATTATTTCGTCGCCTTTTCCGGGAACTTCAGTATTAAAGCTTCCAATTTATCTGCCGGAAGCGGGCCTTCGGCCCTTACATCATTCAAGAAAAAAGTTGGCGTACCACGAAGTCCGGCCTGAGTACCGGCTTCAAAGTCAGCTTGAACTTCGCGTGCGTATTTTCGTGAGGTAAAGCAACTTGCGAAGTCATCGGTATTCGCACCGATTTCGGAGGCATAGCGCAAAAGCGAAATCGAGTCCTGCGCATCCTGATTCGCGAATAGTTTATCGTGATAAGCCCAAAACTTTCCCTGGGCCGCCGCGCATCGGGCCGCAATAGCTGCGAGCTCCGCGTTCGGATGCAAAGAAATAATCGGGAAATCTCGAATCACGTATCTAAAGCGTAGCGGATACTTTGCCGCCATCTCACGCATCACGCGGCTCGCCTGCTCCGTAAACGGACAACCAAAATCAACAAATTCGACAATTTTCAAATCAGCATTCGGACTTCCTAATGCCATCGAAGAATTCTCGATGTACATTTTCCCTGAAACGTCCGAAACCGGTTTTGCATCCCTAGAAACGCTCATTTCACCGTCACCTTTTATGTCAGCAACAGAATTAACGCTCGAAAAGTTTTTAATTTCAAAAGCCACAGCTCCAAAAAAAGCTCCGGTTAAAACCCCGACAATGCCCAAAAATACAAGCAAAAACTCGCCCCAGCCGGTGCGATACCATGGGCGCTTGGGTGTAAAACTCGAAACAAGCGGAGCCTCCTCCATATACGGACATTATAGCAGGCGTGACGCGAAAGACCCACGTCATCCTCGAAACTCGAGCACGAGTTATCGAGGACCCAAGATCAACATGGGTCCTCGACGGTTCTGCTGAACCTCGAGGATGACGTATCTTCTTTCCATGGCCAATCTACAACTTCCCCGCCATCCCCCGTGCCGCAAGCACTCCGTTCATGCTCGCCTGGAGCAGTCCGCGTGTATATCCGGCACCATCACCCGCCACGAACAATCCCGGCAACTTGGTTTCAAAGGTTTTTTCGTCGGCCTGAATCTTATACGAATAGAACTTTACTTCCATTCCATATAATAATGTATGTTTTGAAGCAATTCCCGGCGCAACCGCTTCCATCGCGTCCAACAATTCCACTATCCCCTGTAAATGCCGATGCGGAATCGCGAGCGCCAAATCTCCCGGAATCGCGTCCGGCGCACCGAGCGTCGGCTGAACCATCCAGCTTTTCATCTTTTCCGCCTTCGATCTGCGACCGTCGCGCAAATCTCCAAGACGCTGAACTAACAAACCTCCACCGGCCAATTTGTTCGCAAGACCTGAAACGTATTTTCCATACCCCAGCGGATCGTCAAAAGGTTCGGTAAAAACTTGGGTCACGAGCACCGCAAAGTTTGTGTTCAAGCTCTTTTTATCCTTATAAGAATGGCCGTTCACGGTTTTAAGCCCGCGATAATCTTCCATCGCCACATAGCCATACGGGCACATACAAAAAGTCCGGATGCGGTCACCCTGACGCGATTCGAAATACAACTTCGCTTCGTATAATAGGTCGGTGATTTCACTCAAAATGTCGGCGCGAACTTCAACTCGCACACCGACATCGATGCCGTTATTCATGAGTTTTAATCCCAAAGCCTTGGCTTCGCGCGCAAACCATTCGGCACCACTGCGACCAGGAGATGCGAGCACGATTTGGCTCCCAATTTCCTCCATCTTAGGATTCTCGAACTTCAAAGTATAGCCGCTGCCATTTGCCGGATGAATTGATTCCACTCCGGCATCGGTGCGCACCTCAACTCCCTTCTCTATTAAAAATTTACGGATATTTTCAACAATCGTATACGCGGTGTCGGTTCCGAGATGCCGAACCGGAAAATAAGCTAAATCAAGATTTCCAGAAAGAGCTTTGATACGCAAATCCTGAACTCGCTTCCATTTAACCGCGTCGGACTTGGCATCAATCAAATCCGGGCGACCGCCGAACTGAATATAGCGCGCATCGATATCAGCCATGAGTTCGCGAAAAGGTTCTTCACCGATACATTGGCCGATAGTACCGCCGACACACGAGCCTAAATCAAGTTTTCCGTCCGAAAAAGCTCCTGCCCCACCCCAACCGGAAACGATGCTCGCCTTATCACCCTGATCACGAAGCGGACCCTTTTCCAGAATCACGATTTTTGCACTAGGCTTAAGTGTGACTAGTTCTAAAGCAGCAAACATGCCCGCGGGACCGGCTCCGATAATCGCCACGTCATATGTTTTCATACTCATGGATTTTATAGGTTCTGATGTAGGACGCAAGCCCCTTTCTTATCCCCACCGCCAAGGCCGGAATATGTATCACACAGAGCACCTGAATGATGGCGAAAAGCGTACGGAGCGTATATGTCGTGAGGCTATTGCTCGCCCCTAGCCTCACGAGCATATACGTCCGCGCTTTTCGTGTCACAAGTAACGTTTCTATGTAAAGTATTGATTTATTCCGCGCTCTTCGCTACACTTTCAACACTATGTTCACATCTATAAAAAGCTTCCTCGAAACCCCGAATCTCCTGAATATCGCTCAGCTTATTTTCGCCATTCTCATGATTCTGGGTATTCTTCTTCAAAACCAGGGTTCCGGACTTGGCGGCGCCTTTGGTGGCGACGGCAATGTTTACCGAACCAAGCGAGGTCTTGAAAAGACTCTTTTCCGCGCGACCATCGTTTTCTCCGGTCTATTCTTCGTAACCGCCCTCCTCAACGTCTTGTTCTAATGAGAGTAGCTCACAATAGAACACGAAATTCATGAAACCAACGTTCCTAGAAAAACTCAAATCCGGAATAACTCGGAAGAATTCTTCCGGGAGTTCGCTCGTGGAAGATAAAGGTAAAGCACTCGACCAGATGCTCGTGCATCGTGCTAAAGGCTCAAAATCTCCTTCCGCGCGACAGCTTTTGTATATCAATAAAGTCTTAACTCGCACCGACGGCATAATCCTTGGCATCGCCGGGATTGTCGCTATCGGTGCTTTGAGTTTTATCGGGCAAGATACTTACAAAAATCATGTCACTCTAGTTCCGGGAAACGGCGGAAACTATACCGAAACGCTTATCGGAAATCCGCGTTTCGTGAACCCGCTTCTCGCACCGCTTTCAGATGTCGACGCCGATATCACAAAGCTTATTTTTTCCGGATTATTTCGTCGTGACGAATCAATGAAGCTCATTCCCGACCTCGCCGAGTCCTATGAAGTAAGCGCCGATGCCAAAACCTACACTTTTCATTTGCGAAAAGGAGTTCTTTGGCACGACGACAAGCCCTTCACCGCCGACGATGTCGTCTTCACCATGAACGCAGCCAAAGATCGTACCGTCGCGAGTCCCCTCGCCGCGACTTTTGTTGGCATCAAAGCGGAAAGAATTGATGATCAAACGGTAAAGCTTTCGCTCGATGCGCCGTTCGCGCCGCTTCTTGATTCGCTCACCATGGGAATCCTGCCGGCTCACGTCTGGTCCGATATTCCCCCATCAGCCTTCCCTTTCGCCGAAGCTAATCTAAAAAAACCGGTCGGCACCGGACCGTATCGCATTGAAAAATATACCTACGATAAAAAGGGTCTGATTTTGGAATATCATCTGACGCGCAATGCCAAATATTACAGCGCCGCACCGCACCTGGACAAAGTAATTTTCAAATTCGCGCCCGACTTTGATGCCGCAATCGAAGCTCTTAACGGAAAGCAAAGCATGGGTCTTGGCTTCGTACCAAAAGAACTGCAGGAAAAAATCTACGAACCCAATATCAGTCTTGAAAACTTTGATTTACCGCGATATCGCGCCGCTTTTTTCAATACCCAAAGCACCACTGGCGTTGTCGGAAGTCTCGCTGTTCGCCAAGCCTTTGCCCGCGCCACCAATAAACAAACCATCGTCCGCGAAGCGCTTTCCGGCGACGGCGTGATTGTGAACGGACCTATTTTACCGGGATTTCTGGGCTATAACTCAACCCTCGCCTCGGTCTACGAAGATCTTGATGCTTCCATAAAGCTCCTCGAAGATGACGGCTGGAAAATTCCGGAAGGCAAAACTATTCGCGAAAAAACGGTCAAAGTTAAGGTCGGAAAAAAGACTGAGGAAAAGCAAATCCCGCTTGCTTTCACCATTACGACGCTCGAACGCCAGGATTTCATGAAGACCGCCGAACTGCTTAAAGAACAATGGTCACGACTCGGCGCGGACATCACAATCCGTGAGCTTAGCTCGGACGCGATTGTGAAAGATGTAGTCAAGCCTCGCGCTTTTGATGTCTTGGTTTTTGACATCGTCACAAACAGCGATCCGGACCCTTATGCTTTTTGGCACTCTTCCCAAGCAAGTGATGCTGGTTTGAATTTATCAGGCTATACAAACAAAGATGCCGATACCCTACTCGAAAAAGCCCGTGCTACTCTGGAACCGGAGGCTCGCGCCAAAATATATCGAGACTTTCAAGATCTGCTCATGAAAGATACGCCGGCTATTTTTCTCTTGAGTCCGAAATACACTTACGCCATCTCAAAAGACATTAAAGGCATCTCGCCGGACCGCATAATTCTGCCGTCAGATCGCTTTGCAAATATCGTAAATTGGTATATAACCACGAAGCGCGCGTGGAAGTGAGCTCGTCGTTCCCTGTCGTCATCCTGAGCAAAGCGAAGGATCTTGGTTGCCTTTTATGCATGCGGATGTGGCGGAACTGGCATACGCGTAGGTCTCAGAAGCCTATGCCCGCAAGGGATTGAGGGTTCAACTCCCTCCATCCGCAAATCAAAAACCTGGTTCATCTTGAACCGGGTTTTTGATTATACAAAAATAACTTTTCGGACACGACGCGAGCGCGGTTTGAGATGCAACAAAAAAAGCGCGATCATGTGCCCTCGGCGGGCAAAGGTACGGCTGATTGCCCGCCGAGACACATGCCTCGTACGCTTTTTCTACGGTCGCACGAAGAAGAATTCACTGACCGGCGCACGCACGAACCAAAATCGCTCGCTTCAAGCCTACATTTTCTACACGCCCTATCCGTCATTCACGCGAAGGCGGGAATCCATTCTATTTTTGTCGTCATCCCGAAGCCGAGGGATCTTGAAAAAAGGTGGATAAAAAAATATCCGGCTACTTCGGATCTGACGGAATTTCCGTAAGTGACGGCTCAACCAGAGGACCCCCTCTTGCCTCGCAAGCATTTTTACCTTAATGTCACCATGTCCTAAAAGGAGAAACCATGAACCCGAGCGATTCGCTGGTTTTGAGCCTTGACGTCGCAACCAAAGAAGAAGTGCAGGAAATACTGAGTGCCCTCTGGGCAGAAATAAAGTGGGTCAGAATCGGCACCATGCTCGCAACCAGCATAGGGGTGCCGGAGGCTGTGAGGCTCGCAATCCGCGTCTTCAACAAGAGGGTCATTCTCGATACCGCTTTTCATGACACACCAAGAATAGTAGCTCAAAGTGTCGCGATCGCCGCCGCCATGGGAGCTGAGTACATCGTGGTCGCCGGCGCATCAGGCAGGGCTTGCATCGATGCGGCCGCAAAACGTAAGGGGAAATCCAAGATCCTGGTTTCAACGGTGCTTAGCTCTTTTGATGAACAGGAATGCGTCGAGATTTACGGCCGCGGAATCGGCATGATGGTGGAAAGATTCGCGACGATGGCGCTCGCGAACGGTGCCGATGGCATCGTCTGCTCAGCCATGGAACTCGCGATGCTGAACACCGTCCAGCCATATGCGAAGCTCGTGAAGATGGTGACCGGAGTTCGTCCATTCGGAACCACGAAAACTTCCGGTGGACGCTCCGGCACACCGACCGAAGCTATCCGTCGCGGCGCCGGTTTCATCGCCATTGATACGCCAATCCTGGAAGCCAAAGACCCGGCCGCGATGGCGCAATCAATCCTCGACGAAATCAGCGAGGCGCAGAAGTCACGAGGCCCGAAGTAGCCCAGCCGCCCACGCAAGTGGCGGCTTTTTAATTTCTCGGCTACTCTTAATCTAATTGATAATAGATAACCAATATATATGCCGTTAAATGATAAACAGAGGCAATTAGCGCTCGCCGCAGTAGTCGTTGTGCTCGCAATCGGAATCGGATACATGCTCGGAAAAAGACCGGCCATCTCGACTCCTCTAAACACTAATGTCGCGACTGAAGAAAAGACCGTGACTCCAAAAGCTGTTGATGTTCCGACTACACCTACGCCTTCCGGTACAACAACCAAGACTCCGGCGAAAACCACTTCCCCGACTGCGACGGATGGCGAGCCGATTGCACCGATGGCTAAAACCGGCACGATTTCCTTTGTCGCGAAAAGCGGAAATGGCGGCGTGAATTTCAACTGGTCGATGCCTTCCAATCTCACCGCACCGTTTGGTTTTGTGATTTTCAAATCAACAACTACAGCACCGAGCTTTCCTCGCGACGAGCATAAATTCATCACGAATCCGGCTGACCGAACTTATACTTGGGATGTTCAGGACGGCAACACTTATTGGTTCAAGATCTGTACCTGGAACGGTAAAGCTAATGCGCAAACCGGATGCCTTACAACCTCGAGCGCAGCAAAAGCCGTCGCGCCAACCGCGAGCGCCGCAGAAACCCAGAATCCTTTTGACTACACCGCAATCGAACTCGGACTCGCCGGACGCGTTGAAAACGATGGCGTCCGCCTATTCTGGTCACAGTCGACATCATCAAGTTTCATCTCCTACAAAGTTGTGCGTTCAACGAGCGATACCAATCCTTATTATCCAAAAACCCCGGCCATCGCCACCTTAAATACAAAAACCGATGTCGGAACAATGGACAATGCCGCGGTGAAAGGCGCCAAGTATTTTTACCGCGTTTGCGTTGTACGAACCGGACTTAATCCACAGTGCGGAAGCGTCTGGACCGTAACTTATTAAATAGCAAAATTTAAAATTTCGCTTAAAATGCTGGGGACTGTCCCCAGCATTTTAAGCGAAAAAATTAGACAGCGGATTTGTCAGCAAGTCACGAGTGTGGTATAGTGTTTTCTTGTTTCGGTTTTCGAAGCCCTAAGGACTCAGCCTTTTTCTGTGTCCCCCGATAGTTTTGATGTTTTTTAAACATTCCCATTCTAATTCTATATTCTTCTTATTTTGTGAAGAGTTTCGGCTAAATTAACCTAAAATATTTACCTCTATAAGCGGCTTCAAACCGCGATAGTTATCATTGTTTATGAATAAACCTCAGTTCCGTCCAAGCGCTCACACAAGCGCCCCAACCGCAGATCAGGCAGCCCGTCGAGTCGCCCGCCCGCCATTCACCGCCCAACCGCAGGTTGCTGCAAAACCCTTTGCTGCGCCGCACGCTCAGGCTCACCCAAACACCGGTGCAACCAAACTTCGAATTGCCGTTCTTGGCGGCTGTGAAGAAGTCGGCCGCAACTGCACCATGATCGAATATGGAAACGACATCGTTCTGATCGATATGGGTTTGCAGTTCCCGGATGAAAACATGCCCGGCATCGACTATATTATTCCGAACGTTTCGTATCTCCGCGGCAAAGAAAAAAATGTCCGCGGCGTGATTATCACCCACGGCCACTACGATCATATCGGCGCCATTCCGCATGTCGTGCCTTATATCGGAAATCCGCCGATTTTCGCTCTTCCGATGGCCGCCGGTATCATCAAAAAGCGTCAGACCGACTTCAACACCACTCCGCTCAATGTCAAAGTCACAAAAATTGACGATGTCTTGCAACTCGGCAATCTGCGCGTGAGCTTTTTCCATATCAATCACAATATTCCGGACTCAGCCGGTATCGTGGTTGAAACTCCGGAAGGCACTATTTGCCACACCGGTGACTGGAAGTTTGATTTTCACCCGGCCGGAGTTCCGCATGCCGATTTCCAAAAGATTGCGGCAATCGGTTCAAAGGGCGTGATGGTGCTCATGGGCGATTCGACCAATTCCGATCAGCCGGGACACCAGGTTTCAGAAAAAGAAATCGGCGAAACCCTTGGAAATATTATCGAAAAAGCTCCGGGACGAGTAATCGTCGGAACTTTCGCTTCCCTGCTCTCTCGCGTCAAACAAATTCTGGAAGCTTCGGAAAAACTTGGTAAGAAAGTTTGCGTCATGGGTTACTCCATGAAAACGAATGTCGAAATCGCGAAAGAGCTTGCGTATATCAACGTCAAAAAAGATTTGTTTATCGAAGAAACCGCGATTGATGATTATCCGAAGAACAAAGTCGTAATCGTTTGTACCGGCGCGCAGGGCGAAGAAAACGCCGCGCTCATGCGCATCGCGAACGACGAGCATCGCTCGATTCGCATCGTTCCAGGCGACACCGTTATCTTCTCATCTTCGATCGTTCCGGGAAATGAGCAGTCGGTTCAGCGCTTGAAAGATACTTTGTATCGCAAACAAGCTCGCGTGATTCACAAGTCTTTGGCCGGCGTCATGATGGACGTTCACGCCGGAGGTCACGCCAAACAGGAAGACATTAAATTGATGCTTGCGCTCTTCAAACCACGTTATTACGTGCCGATTGAAGGCAATCATTTCCTGCTCCGCGAAAACGGTCAGGTCGCCGAATCGATGGGCTGGAAACCGGAAAACATCTTCATCGTCGACAACGGCCAGATCATGGAATTCAAAGCCGGCGAGGGAAAACTCACCCAAGAGAAGCTCCCTACCGATTATGTGTTCGTTGATGGTTTGGGCGTCGGTGATATTTCTGAAGTCGTTTTGCGCGACCGTCAGTTGCTCGCCGAAGACGGCATGGTTGTCGTGATCGCAACGATCGATAAAAAAACCGGCGCAGCTGTGAATCCGCCAGATATCATTTCACGAGGTTTCGTTTACATGAAAGAAAACCGCGAGCTCATCGAAGACACGCGTGCACTCGCCAAGAAAGTTTTGGTCGGACACAAACCCGGCACGGCTGAGTCGGAAGATGTTACCCGTGATAAGCTTCGCAACGATATCGGGCAGTTCCTATTCATGCGCACCGAGCGCCGTCCGATGATTATTCCGGTTATCATCGAGGTGTAGAGGGGGGTAAAAAAATCAACAAATCAAGAAAACAAGAAATCAGGGGACATCCTCGCCCTTGATTTTTTGATTTATTGATTTTTTGATTTCTTATTTTGCATGTTTGTGTCAAAACCTATAACCTATACTCATAACCTTCAACACTTATGCGCGCATTTTCAGGCATCAAACCTTCGGGTGAATTACATCTCGGCAGTTACTTCGGCGCCATCAGACAATGGGTCGAGTTTCAAAAAAACGGCGAGATGATTTGCTGCATCGTAGATTATCACGCTATCACCGTGCCACAAAAACCGGATGAGCTTCGCGCACGAACCCGAATGCTTATCGCGACGTATCTAGCGGCCGGTATCGACCCGATCAAGAACATGATTTTTATCCAATCACATGTTCAGGGTCACACTGAACTTGGTTGGATTTTCAATTGCCTGATTCGCATGTCGGAACTTGAACGCATGACGCAATACAAAGATAAAGCGATTGTGAAGGGCGAAAATGTTTCCGTCGGCTTCTTTGATTATCCGGCGCTCATGGCTGCCGATATTTTGCTTTACGATACCGACATCGTGCCGGTCGGACACGATCAGGTTCAGCACGTCGAATTAGCTTGCGATGTCGCGAACCGTTTCAACAAAACCTACGGCGAGACGTTCAAAATCCCGAAAGCGGTGATTCAAAAAGTCGGCGCGCGCGTGATGTCACTCGATAATCCGACGGAAAAGATGTCTAAGGAGCACAAGAACACGGTGATGCTCATGGACGAGGCCGACGTGATTCGCAAGAAAGTTTCGCGCGCCATGACGGATTCGCTCGGCACCATTACCTATTCCAAAGATCGCCCTGGAATTTCGAATCTCATCGAGATTTTTCACCATGCAACGGGTCGTGAAATCCCGGAAATTGTCGCATCGTATGCGGGCAAGGGCTATAAAGAATTCAAGGCTGATTTAGCCGAAGCTTTGATTACGATGCTCGCACCAATACAGACTAAAACCAAGGATTATCTTGATCACCCAGCCAAATTAGACGAGATTTTACGTGATGGCGCTCATAGAGCAAGTGTAATGGCTAAGGCTAAGCTCGCGTTAATTAAGGATAAGGTCGGATTCTTAGCCTAAAAACAATATGAAAAAACTATATCTTGCTGTTTCGCTCTCGTTTGGAGCGCTACTTTTCGCATTGCCGGCACTCGCCGATTCATCGCCATACCAGCCACCGATCTGCTCCTATACCACCGGAATCGAAAGAACTCCGCCGACGTGCTCATATGTGACTAACTATCCCTACATCGATCTCGAGAGCGCCAAGGACGACTATGTTTTTCTACAAGAAACATACGATAGAGGCGGTAGTCACGAATTTCAACTCCTCACAAAATCTTCGACCGACTTCGACCGCTTTCTTAACGGCAATATCTTTGCTTTTGAAAAGAAATATTTCGACGATAACGGTGGCCTCGAGGGAATTTTCAAGGCCACGAACACCATTGATGAGGAATTCGGCACCATCACTTTAATGGACCCAAAAGACAAAACTGCGTTTGAAAAAAATGCGCTCTTGCTGGCGGCGAAGAGCAGCGACCCTGATTTGAGCTTTGTTCAACAAGATGACCGCGGCACAATCAAGCTTGTGAACAAAGAATATTCCCAGATTCCACTCTACATGAATATCTACGTGGAAGCTCCGCTCGGTTCCCCGCTCGCGAATAGCGAATGGAAACTAATCTATGCGCCAAAAGAAAAGTTCTGCGAAAAAACACAGTGCTATTTGATCATGGAGCAAACTTCCAAAGAACGCATGCTCGGCAAAGGCGAATCAGCCGTCAGCATTCCGATAATCCCGCCGAAAGCCGAGACGCCGGAACTTCATTGGTGGCAGAAGTTTTGGAATTTCTTGAAAAATCTTTTCTAGAAACGTCATGCTTCTCTACGTATACCGATTTCTTTTTTCGCTCATCTTCTCGATCACGATTGAAACTTTCGTGATTTGGTTCTTGCTCCGAAAACAAAAAATCCCGACCGCCCAAATCGTGACGGCCGGAATTTTTGCGACCGCGCTTACGATTCCCTATGTCTGGTTTGTATTCGCCTATCTTTTTTACGATAATCGGGTTCTCGCTGTTGCGCTCGCCGAAATTTTCGCCTTCGCTCTTGAAACAATATTCTATCGATTCACACTAAAAATAAGCTTCAAACAAGCTATTAAAATTTCTTTTGTCGCGAACGCCGCGTCATTTATCCTCGGCCAGGCATTGCACCGACTCGCTGCCTAACAAGACACTGCAAGATCTCTCGGCTTCGAGATGACAACATGAAGGCGCTGACCCTTGACAGAGGGGTGTTTTTTGTGTAATTTCTACCAATCCTCCAACCAGGGAGAAGTACCGTGACAACTCGAGAACTACCATTTTACCAGCGCCCGACGAAACTCACCGTCTTGCCGAACGGAATCACCGTGCTCAGCACCGAGATTCCGACCATCCTCCTGCGTCTCGAAATCTGTTTCGCCTCCGGATCAGCGATCGAGAATATTCCGGGTACCGCTCACTACGCTGAGCACATGCTCGCCGGCGGGCCATCGCGAACCGAGATTCACCCGGCCTTCCGAGAGCTTTACCCGAAGGGCATGTCGAGCAATGCCTGCACCAGATGGGATGGGACTCGCTATTACGTTCAGAGCCGGGCGAGCAACGCTGAACTCATGATTAAGGCGCTCGTGAACCAGGTTTTTCATCCTGAATTCAACGAACAGGTTTTCGAGACCGAACGCGGTTCGATTCTGAACGAATACGAGGGTTCGAAGGAAAAGCGTTCGTTTGGCCAGTGGTTTCGAAGGCAGCTCACCGGCAATCAGTATGCGCTTGACCGAAGCGCGGTTGGACTACCGGAAACAATTCGAGAGATCGCGCTTGATGATGTCAAAAACTTCATCCAGAAGGAATATCGCGCCACGAATTGCCTGGTTCTTTCATCCGGCGGACTCGCGCATGAGGAGCTTCTAGGATTGCTCAGCACGATTGATTTTCCAGAGACCCGGAAACAGCCGAGGTGCATCTACCCGGCGCTCAGCCCGGAAATCAAGACGGCCGTCTTCATGAAGAAGCACGTGTCAGCGAAGACAGGAATCTACTGGACCTCCGAGACCACCCAGAAAGAGATGATGGCGGCCGGCATTTGCTTCGACCTCTTGAATACTTCGCCGCTTGGCGAACTCATCAAGAAGCTTCGCGGTGAACGCGGGCTCGCTTATGGGGTTTCCGGTGGCGCTTCTCGCTTCCCTGTTCGTGAGTTCAGTCTGCACAGCAAGATCGGCCTCCCGAACTTCGAGGCTTTTCACGAAGCCGCGCATGGTTGCCTCAGAGACCTTTCGGCGGGCAACTTTTCGCGATTGCTCTTCGACGCTACGAAGGCAATCATCGAAACCAATCTGGAAGCTTCGAAACAGAATACCGGAATCGAGGGGCCGGCCAACATTCTCTTCAACGCCTGGGCCATGGATGAGTTCTTGACTCACGATCCGGTACAGACGCTTCAACACATTACGCCGGAGACGATTATCGAGACGGCGCGCAAGCACTTTTCACCGACCACATTCGGACGGATCGACAGAATTCCTGAATGAAACGTCGCAACAAAAAGACCACGCAACTTTTGCGTGGTCGTTTTTTTTATTTTCTCACGTAGGTGCCGTACATTTCGGCGGTTTCTAAAATGTGTCCTTGTATGGCTTCGTGCAGTTCATCAACATCGGAACCTTCGGTGAGCTCAAGCATCGCGTCGAGCGCATAGAGATGAAAAAAGTATCGATGCGTGCCGGAACCCGGACACGGACCAAAATATCCGACGCTTCCGGCGCTCGTAAGACCTTGAACTATGCCCGGCGGAAGTCGCCCCTCCGAAATCTGATTCGTGTTCTTCGGTAAGTTCCAAAGAGTCCAATGAGTATAAACTCCACTCGGCGAATCAGGATCGTCCATAATTATAGCGAGACTTTTCGCCGCCGTCGGAACACTTGAAAATCGCAAACCGGGATTCGTACCGGCGCCGTCACAGGTGAACTTTTCCGGGATTTTTTCGCGAGCCGAAAACGAAGTGCTTTCAATATTCATATAACATCATTATATACGAAAAGACCTCCGTCAGGAGGCCTTTTCGATATGTGGGATTGTCTATAAACTCGTCGCCGCCGTGCCCGGCGTCGAATCGGGGCGAGTTTTCTGCCATGCGTATCGGCTCCGCCGATTCTATTTCCAGTGGCGCGAATGAATTCGCGCCTTGGCAGTAAGCCGAATTCTCTCCATCGAAAAAATTCCCTTATCGGGAATTTTTTCGATATTTGGGATTGCCTATAAGCCGAATTCTGTCTTCGCACCGGGTAACACCCGATACGGAGGCGATCATCTCTCTTCGTTCCCAATTGCTTGGAAACTTAGGGTCTGTTGGCGAATGTGCTTTTTGATCCAAAGCTCGATATTTCGAGCAGATCAGCTGCAACAATTTTTTCTGCATAGCCTAACTATTCAGAAAAAATTTTGCAGCTGAGCTGCCGAAAGAGCGAGTTTTGGGCAAAAATGACATTCGTCAACAGACCCTATGCACGTGACCAATTTACGCTTGCACCAGACAGGGTTTGCCACGAACGCACGTTGCCGTGCGCCGAACCGGGTGGACCCCGGAACTTTTCACCTTTCATCGTGATTGCTCACGACTAGTATTGTCTCTGTGGTACTTTCCCTGGACTTCACGGACTTGCGCCCGATCGTTCCGGCCGCCGTTAGCGGCTGTCGCTTTCACTCACCTTACGATGAGATAAGTGTTCGGACTTTCCTCCGATTTCAGGCTTTTGCTTGCGCTAGCGCCTTCAACCGGCAATCACCCGACAATCCTTTTGCTCAATTAAGAGCTCTGCAAATATAGCAGAAATAACTGAAAAAGTCAATGTTCGATAAGGAAAGGCGAATTCAATACCGAGTGCACCACCTCCGAAGAATATAGTCTTCGGATACTATGTTCGGTGAATATGCAAATTTTAAGACTTGAGGAGCGGAAAAAGATCGAAAATTGGCTTGATTTCAGGC
>Ga0194060_10000872_pt1 | contig 22010 bp, 12 predicted proteins | sample SepL225m_MetaG_FD_163427 | JGI IMG/M metagenome (GOLD analysis project Ga0194060, IMG submission 163427) | Anoxic zone freshwater microbial communities from boreal shield lake in IISD Experimental Lakes Area, Ontario, Canada - Sep2016-L222-5m | ecosystem: Environmental > Aquatic > Freshwater >... | reverse complement strand
CCAGAGAGCACCACACTTGAGCATCCCGGACCGGGCCCAATTGACGATTCATTTCCTGAAGCCGCTTCCGGAGGCGCTTCACCCCTTCACCCGGCATCCGTTCGCCGAAAACCCGTAACGCCGCACAGAACCGCCGGATAGCCACCCGGAGATCGTGGACTGCACTAATACTTTGAAAACGAACCGCTCGTGCGGCACTGGCCTCCATCAACACTAATTGCGCTTGCAGGATTCGCCGCGCCACACCTGCAAATGAATCCGGGCGGTGTAATTTCACGCTGCTCTGCATTGCTTGCTCCTGTGAAGTTAGTATCACTACTTAGTCAATACCGCCTTGCTCAGGGGTATTACTATACTCAGAGAATAAGCACAGACAAGTGCAATTACCCCTCCTTTCAAGATTCCCTTTGCCTGCCCCTCCCCAGGCCTAGCTGACCTCGATCACGCTATTTTCTGCACCATGTCCATCCGGAACCGCGTTCACACAGAAGGGATCACTAAGCCATTGGCCATCCACGATAAACTTGTATTCATGCCGGCCCAAGGAAAGCAAAACCATAACTGCCTGGGTTCCGGGATCGTTCCGCTGGCTCAGGGGATGCGAGGATGGATCCCAATTATTGAAACTCCCGGCCAGATAGACACGGGACCCGGGTTTTGCATCATAAATGAATGTCACTCGTTTGCGTTGCACCCTGCTGGTTTTCGTAATGGTCCCTTCCGGTTTCCGCCGTTTGGCTGAGGCGCGTTGCGGTTTCACGTTTTTAATTGCCTCTCGCTTGATCATTTTTTGCATTTTCCCTCCTTGTGTCTTATCTAGTTTAAAAAAACACTTTGACCGTCCTCAGTATTCCCTGTTTCCATGGAAATCGGGATAAGTGAACTCCACGCAATCAATGGAGGTGATCTCATGGCCTTTCTCCAGTAAAAATCTGATAAAGTTGATCCCTAAAAATCCAGCTCCGCCTGTTACCAGGAATTTCATTTTGCCTCTCCGGTGAGTTGACCATACAAACTGAATGTTGAGGTTTTAAGCGCAGAGGCAATAACCACCACCTGATAATAATTTAGGTGACGCTCACCTGCCTCGATTTCGGCAACGACTCCGGCATCCATGTCAATCCCGGCAACGAGAAGTCGTTGGGCCAGTTCCCTCCGGGACAGGCCCGGCGTGACGCGAGTTCTGGCTTCAGCTATTTTATTTCCAAATGTTCTTTTCGGTTTCATTGTTAGAAACATCCTGACGTATGCGTGTTAGCCGACTATGTTCGTAGTGCAAGAATTTCATAATTCCGAACCGCCCACAGCCACGTTCATCGCGGTGACAAAGGACCGGGAAGGAGGCGCTCCTCACCCACACGCGGCAAACGAATAAAGAGGACCCGGAGACAACACTCATCGCCTCCGGGTCCAGAACCCTAACCAACAACACTCTTGTTTACGGCGTTACGATCACCGAGGCGCCGTCGTAGTACAACGTATCGAAATCCATCCGGCCATTTCGATTCATATCGATTCCGAAATAGAAGTCGTACTGCCCGGCGGCCATGCCGTTTAGATGCAGCACCTCATAGTTCGGCACGTTGACCAGTGGAGCCTGAAGGGATGTCCCACCCAGCCAGGGCGCACGCCAGGAGGTTGTGCTGTAAGGATTCACATACTGGTACCACGTATCCCGCGTCACGTCATGCGCCAGTATGAACCAATCCGTCGTCAGCCCACCCAAGAGCCCCACATTCAACTGGATCGTCACCGAGACGGTCTGCGACGTGCTGACCGTTACCGGGTTATGCGAACCATTGACCTTGATGCCAACCGTCGGGCCCCTCGGCCGGACTGTCACATTCACCGTTGACGAGGTGCTCGTCTGTCCCAGGTTGTCCCACGCCACGGCAGCGATGGAGAAGGTCCCCGTCGGAGCGATGGCACTGATCGTGTAGGGACGGCTGGTCACGTTCCCCACCCGTATGCCGTTGACGATGAAGTCAACATTGGTCACATCCCAGTTGGCCGCCGCCTCCAGCACAATCGTCTGGCCTTCCGTGTAAAGCGCTCCATCCGCCGGGGAGACCAGCGTGACGCCGGACAGGTTCATGGTCAGTGAATTGTCGGCAGGCGGAAGATCGGTCAACATGGACCAGATGGCGCCACCGAGCATACGTGACTGCGCATCACCCGCCAGCAGGTTGGTCACAATGCCATAGGTCGCGGGGCTGGCGCCTCCCAGACCGGGTTCATCACCCATATAGTGATCCTCCATGGCCTCGGTCACCGCCGGAGCCAGATAGTTGGCAACAGGAGCAGACAGGCCGTAGGGCGGCGCCTGCAACATCCAGGAGGAGAGTTGCAGCATCCCGCTGTGCAGGTAGTTGTACGCATAGGTCTGGAAGTCAGGCGCGCCACCCAGATTGTAATCAATTGCCGTAATGCGATAGGAATTGATCACCAACTGGCCGTCAGTCTGCAGATCCATGATCCGGAACGGGCATGGGTAGGTCACGGTCGAGCCTGTCTCGATGTCATAGATGTCATTGCCACCAAAGGTGCCCTTAACAATATCCTGGGCGTGATAGTGCCCCGTGAAGACCGCCTTCACCCCATAGCTCGCGAACAAGGGCGCCACATTTGTATAACCATCCAGCACATAGTCGGAGAAGAGTGTCTTCTGACCCGTGAAGTGCTCCATCAGCCCGTGATGCATCATGCCGATAACGACCTTACCCTGGGCCTTGGCGATCGCCAGTTGGTTGGTGATCCAGGCCAACCGTCCGGTATCAAAGGAACCGGCTGTGGGATTCAGGCCATTTGTATACTGGCAGGAATCCATGCAGACTACCCACAGATTGCTTGCCGGCTCCACGATATAGGAAAGGGAGTTGGTATCACGGGCTATGGCCTGACCGTAACCGAACGGCTCATAGATGGAACGGAACTCGTCAGGCGTGACATTGGACACCGGAATGGTGCTCGCCCCATCATATGCCGCCGCATTGGTATTGTTGATGTCATGGTTGCCGGGAATAACCAGCACCTTCGCACCATTGACCACCAGACGGGCAAGCTGATTGGAGAACCCTATATGGCTGTCCAGTTCGCCATCCTTCGTCAGGTCACCCGACACCAGGACAATGTCCGGATTCTGGGCGATCACCGCATCCACCGCCGACTTGGTTATGGCGGCGCTTTCCGCAAGCAGTTTGCGATCCTGCGCCAGGTAAGTCTGGAAGGCCACGCCATTGTTAATGAGCAGGTTGGTCGCGAAGTAGTGCATATCCGACAGCGACGCAATCCGCAAGGCTGATGAGCTCACATGGAGTTGCACCTTACCGGCCACATTGGTGGCAATCGAGTAGTGCAGTGAAGAATCGGACACCGAGCCGATGACGAGCCCGCTGCCGCTGAGGGATCCGCAGTTGAAGAGCGTGTAGGTGCCCACCCCGAAGCCCGAGCCCGTGATGTTCAGCGTACCGTTCAGGGCCAGGTTGCCCGTCACCGTGATCGGGGCGCTACCGGGCGTAAATTCCAGTGTCGCGCCAGGCGCCACCGTCAGTGAGGCCGCCGTCAGGCTGCCATCCACCACCAGCGTGCCGTTGGCGAGTGTCACCGCGCCGCTGACCGTGTTCGAGCCTTTCAGCGTCACGCGGCTTGTGCCCGCGGGAATCGTCAGCGTCGTATTGGTCACCACGGCATCCTTCCAGGTGGTCGTGATCGCACCGCCGGCATTGATCGCCACATCGCGGATATTCACCAGGCGGTTGGACACCACCATGCCCGCCGAGGTGTCGATATGCAGGATATTAACTGCCACCGGCGAGGGCGCGATGTCGCCCGCGATGCCGCTGTCGTCCAGCAGGAACAGGTTATAGACATCCCCCGCCACCGCCGGATAGGAGAGATTGGCAATGGACTTGGAGGCCCACCGGACCGTGTTGGCGCTGAAGAGGGCGTTGTTCGTGTAATCAACAATGCCTCTCCCGTACTGGTCGCGGTAGTCCTGCGACCGGGCCAGCGCGATGCCGTTGGCCACCGCCGCGAAGAACGAGACCGGCGCCGAGATGGCATTCGCATCGCCAAAACCGCTGCCCAGCGCGTGCCCGCTCTTCGTGTCGTCCCACACGATGCGGTTGCGCAGGTAGTCCGACCAGAAGAACTCCACAAAGTTGATGTCCAGTCCTGTGTCCGGGTTTGTCTTCGAGTAGCCCTTGATCTTCGTGGCGCCATTCGTCGCCGTCTTCACGATCCCATCGGCCAGCCCCCAGGCCAGACCGCGGAAGTGATCGTGCGTCATGGCTTGTGCGCCCAGGGTGGAGGGCGTAACCGGCATGGCCAGCGTGCTGGGCAGGATCGGCTGCAGGCCCGCATAGCCCGCGTCTCCGGAGAGGGCCAGCTGGTTGCCGTTGAAGCCGTAGAGCATCGCGTTGTTTTCCGCCATGCGGTTGGTCCACCATGTGTCATCCACTGCCACCGGTCCGACCGCGGCATTGTAGAAGTTCGTCACGACATGACCCAGCACCACGCGGTGCAGCCCCGGCACCACGTCGCCGCTCTGCGTGTTCACCGGCGAGAGGTAGCCCGCCGAGGTATGGTGGCCGTCTGTGATATAGGCATTGCCATCGGGGCCGACCATCACCGGCAGGTCCTTGTCTTTCCAGTAGCCCACCGTGTAGGTCCCCTTCGTCTTCTGCGCCGTATAGTCATACATCACGCCGGCGCCGGTGTTGCTGGGTGCCACCTGGGTGAACCTCAGGAAGCTGAACATTGTCGCCTTGTAATCCACTTCGCGGTAACCCAGCGAACGCTGCGTCGCGCGCAGGGGGCTCGCATTGGCGGGATCCGCCTCCAGGTACACCCACGTCCCGTTCGTCAGGCTGATATTGAACGGCTGATAGACGTTCACATCCACCTTCACAACCTGCGCGTTCACATGCGCCAAGGGACCGACGGCGAAGTCGCTGGCGTGATTGACCACCGCCCAGGCCGTGGCCGTGTTCGTATCCACGCCGCAGGCACCCAGCGTATAGCCGCTGTTCCAGGCGCCCAGCACAAAACTCTGCACTCCGCCCACATTCAGGTCGGCGGCATTGACCCAGCTATCAGACGGCGTGGCGCGCGTCACCAGGCCGAACAAGCCCGAACGGATCGCGGACAAAGTTGTCGAGGTAGGATCATAGGTCATCGAGATCACATAGGTGTCGGTACGAGTCGTGGCCACGTCAGCCATTCCCCACAGTGTGAGCGCATCGCTCGCCAGAGCTGTCGGTGCCCAACCGGTGTTGATCTCACGAACCAGTGCAAGACCCGTATAGTCCTTATTGGTACTGCCGTTCACACCAGACAAAATGCGCGCCGTCGTGCCCTTGTAGGTTTCACCATAGGCCATTCCAGCCGCCACGCTGTCCACTACTGCCGTATAGGAGTTCCCCTGCCCGACCAGGAACTTCTTGCCATTCAAGCTGTAACCAAATGTCTCGCGCTTGTTGAAATGCAAGGTGGGCGTATTGCTCGGAGAATTGCCCGATGGGAACGTCTCATCACTCGCATAGTAGTCCATGGTGAATCTTGGACCGTCCACCGTGGCAAGATAATAGGTGATGCGATAGAGGTCCTGCACCAGAGGGGTTTCGCGGTATTTCTGGCCGGCCCATGCGGAAAGATTCGTGGCTCCAGGCGTATAGAACTTGGAGCTGTCAGATCCGCAGATGATTTCCTCGACCGAGGACAGGGTATCCGGGCTGGCAATCATCGAGCGCTGGAAGACATGGTCATGCCCGCTCAACGTGTAACGCACCCCGGTCCCGGCCAAGGCGCCGATAAACTGGTTCTGCGCCGCCGCGTTCGACGCAATGTTGGCGCCAAACAGGGCATCTGTGTGGTTTTCACCAATCAGGTTCTTGTGCGAGAACACGAAGGCGTGTGTGTTGGCCTCGCGGTTGGACAACGTGTTTCCGATCCACGGCACCTGGTCGACCATGGCGTTGTTCTGCAGTGTGCTGGTGCTGTATGAGCCATCCAGCCGGGTGAACTGATCCAGCAACACAAACCGCGCATTGAAGTTGTCGAAGGCGTAACTCAAGCCGGCGAGCGCGCTGGAGGCATTGCGGAAGTTTATCGCATCATGGACATTGCTGCCCTGACCTTGGGTCTGGGGGAAGTCGTTCGTGACCTGGATCCCGCCAAGCTGGCCGGATTCATGATTCCCGCGCAACGGGAAGAACCCGATACCGGCATCATAGAGGGACTGGGCCGCCGCCGCGCGAACATCCACATCCGCGGGATTGCCGTTTTCCGTCAGGTCGCCCACCTGCACCACGAACTTGACCCCGGCATTGATAAACTGCGGGTTGATCTGGTTGATGATGGAAACCGCCACCGCATTGGAGTTGGCCGCATCCGCCGCGTACGGCGTCCACTGGGTGTCGGACATCACGCCGAAACTCCATTTCGGAGTAAAACGTTGAATGCTGAAGTTACCCGCGGTCGAGGCGGGTCCATTGCCATCGCTGTTGTAGGACGTGACAGTCCAGGTATAAGCGCCGTTGAGCAATTGGGACGGGAGCGTCAGATTGGTATCCGCCACATTGAAATAAACATTGCTGCCGCCGGGCAGGGTCAAGGCGACCGTATAACCGGTTGCGCCATCCACAGGCGACCAGGTCAGGACCGGATTGCCATTGGTCAGGACTGTGCCGTTGGGGGTCCCGCCCAGCGCCGGGGCACCGGCGGGGAAGTTCAGACTGATTGTGGTGGCTTGCACACTCCAGGCGCCGCCGTTGGTGTCTGCGGAACTGTTCCACAGGTACTCACGCTCCGTCAGTTTCCGGGCGGCGGTATCATACGAGTAGACTTGGAACGAGAGGTTTGTCTCCATCCCGATGCCCGCCAGCGGGCCGGTGGCCGAGGATCCGGAGATGTTGCCCTTCATGGGAGAATCAACCCGGAAGAGCGTCACGCCCTGCCAGGCCGCGTCCCGGGCGGCGATCAGGTTGCCATTGGCATCCTGCCCGTTCCAGTTGGTGGAGCCATTGAAGTTGTCATGCCCGTTGAACATCGCCCGCACGTTCGGGTGCTGCATCAGCCAGTCCGCCACGCACTGCTTGGCCGAATTCATATCCTTGTAGGTTGTCGCGCTGTCCGTGCCCGTCAACGCGAACGGGATATCCGCGCCCGCCGAGCTGGACGTGTTGGTCGGGTTGCCGAACACCTTCGTCTCGCCCGCTGCCATGTTCACCGGCGCGTGGCAGAACACGAACACCGGCGTGGAGGCTGCCACACTGCCCAAGTCCGCGGTCATCCAGTCGAGGATGTTGCGGTCCGGGAACATGTTCACCACCTGCACATGCACGCCGCCCACGTCGAACGAGTAGTTCACCCGCAGGTTGACGTTGGTGTAGTCTGCCGGGTTGGCGAACACGTTCGTGTTGATCGGCGCCTTGCCCGAGTACGCCGCCATCCGGTTATAGATCTGCACATATGACGACGCATCCACATTGGCTGCCGGAATCTTTCCGTTCATCCCGATCGCATCGCTCACGTCATGGTTGCCAGGCGAGAGAAACACCGGGATCCCCAGCCCCTGGCTGTCCTTGAGCGTCAGCAGGCCACCCGCACGGTTCCCCGTGTTCGCATCGCCCAGGAAGTCGTGCTGGTACTGGCTCCAAGTTACCGAAGAGACGTCCACAGTATACACCGACATGCCCGGGTATGACACTGTTGAGCCCAAGTAGTTCAGGCTGGGATTTGCCGTGACCGCCGCCTGCGGCTCCGAGCGGTTCGCGAAATCACCGGTATCCACGAGCAAGTCAATGTGGCCGACAGCCTGTCCGGCGCCCACACCACCGTCTGACGGGAACGTGAGGCCGGGGAGCGCGTTGATTTTCTCGATCATTGCCTCGTTGACCGTCTGGCCGGCCACGTTGAAGGCCCCGCGGAAGATCGGCCGCACGATGCCATAGTGATTGTCCGAGGTATAGACGAAGTTCACGATGTCGCCCACGGTCGCGGCCACGAAGTCGCTCGCGTGGTTCACCACCGCCCACACCGTCGCCGCATTGGTGTCCACCCCGTAGGTCCCCAGAGCATAGGAAGGACTATAAGCGCCCACCACGAATTTCCTGATGCCACCGACATTGAGGTCTACCGCGTTGACCCAGTGGCCGAAGGAATCCTTACTGGCCAGGCAGAAGGCGCCGCTCGCGGCCTGACCCGCCGTCACGGCTGAAGGATCATAGGATATTGAAAGCGCATAGGTATCCGTGCGGTTCGTGGCCAAATCCGCCATGCCCCACAGCGTGAGCACATCACTCGCCTTTGTGGACGGCGCCCAGCCGGTGTTGATCTCACGAACCAGTGCACGACCCGTATAGTCCTTATTGGTACTGCCGTTCACACCAGTGAGAATGCTCGCCGTTGTCCCTTTGTAAGTTTCGCCGAAAGCGTCTCCGCTCGCAATACTGTCCACCACAGTCGTATAGGAACCTCCCTGCCCGACCAGGAACCGTTTCCCGTTCAAGCTATAGCCGAAAGTCTCGCGTTTATTGAAATTAAGCACGGGGGTGTTGCTCGGCGAGTTCCCTGAAGGAAAGGTCGCATCGCTAGTGTAATAGTCCGCAGTAACCCTCGGTCCATCCACCGTATAGATAAAATAGGTGATGCGGTAGAGATCCTGAGCCAAAGATGTCTCACGGTACTTTTGCCCCGCCCAGCCAGCCAGGTTCGTGGCTTGGGGCGTATAGAACTTGGAACTGTCGGATCCACAGATGATTCCCTCGACCGAGGACAGGGCGTCCGGGCTGGATATCATAGAGCGTTGAAAGACATGGTCGTGCCCGCTCATGGTGTAACGTACCCCATTGCCAGCCAACGCACCGATGAACTCGTTCTGTGCCGCCGCGTTTGACGCAATATTGGCGCCAAACAGAACATCCATGTGGTTCTCCCCGATCAGGTTCTTGTGGGAGAAGACAAAGGCATGCGTGCCCGCCGTACGATTGGAGAGCGTATTGGTCACCCACGGAACTTGATCCACGATGGCATTGTTTTGCAGCGTGCTGGTATTATACGTGCCATCCAAGCGTGTGAACTGATCGAGCAGGATAAACCGCGCATTGCCACTGTCAAAGGCATAGCTCAAGCCGGCGAGGGCGCTGGAAGCACTGCTAAAGTTGGTGGCATCTTGAACATTCGGCCCCTGACCTTGAGTTTGGGGGAAGTCGTTCGTGACCTGAATCCCGCCAGTCTGGCCGGCTTCATGATTGCCGCGCAGCGGGAAGAACCCAATGCCGGCATCATAGAGGGACTGGGCCGCCGCCGCGCGAACATCCACGTCCGCCGCCGCGCCGTTTTCGGTCAAGTCACCCACCTGCACTACAAACTTTACCCCGGCGCTGATGAACTTCGGGTTGATCTGGTTGATGATGGAAACCGCCACCGCATTGGAGTTGGCCGCATCCGCCGCGTACGGCGTCCACTGGGTGTCGGACATCACGCCGAACTTCCAGGGCACACTTCCCGCCAAGGCCGACAATCCGCTTGTCAGTCCCAGCGCAAGTAAAAATGACACTGTTGCACGCTGCAGTATTTTCTTCATTTTCATTCTCCGTTTCAGTTGACCGTTCATACGCTCTCCAAAAAGTATTTTGTTCACGCGCAAAATATACGCAGTCGAGAATATGATATTGGATAGTCTCGAATTATTTTTTGATTAGGATTACAGGGCTTTTCCTAATCACCATCTAACGCCTTGCTAATCGCTGCCTGACGCCGAACTGAAATACTTACGGAATGCATTCATTCTTCAAAACGGTCATTTCCGGTTTGTTTGATTTCTAGTCAGTCACTTTATGAAGATCGCCCTTATCAGCGTAAATACTCCCTTTCCCTGCGATGGTTTCAGGCTCATTCTGGCGCTGCTGCGGAAAGACGGTCACACGGTCACCGCTATTTCATTGCCGCGATCAGTGCCCTTGGCCTGCACTGAACACGAATTGACACAACTCGGCCGGGCGGTAGCCGGGACTGATCTCATTCTGATCAGCGTTTATAGCTCCTTTTCCGCCCGCGCCATTCAGGTCACTAACTTTTTGAGGGGCTTGCAGCCGGATCGTAAAATCATCTGGGGCGGCCCGCACTGCGTGGCATCGCCCGAGGACTGCCTGCGACATGCCGACGGGGTCTGTTTTGCGGAAGGGGATGCCGTGGTTCCACATTTCGTCAAACTGCTGGCGCAAGACAATCCGACCTGGATACGGACACGCAACATGGGCTTCCGCACACCCGGGGGGATCCAAATCAACGCCCTGCTCCCCCCGACAACCGATCTGGATGCCTTGCCTTATTATGATTACAGTTTTGAAAACGAGTTCATTCTGGATCGCACCCTGGAACCGGTGGGAACAGAATTGTTGCGGCGTTACCTTCCGGTTCACCCGTTCATGGTTCCCACCGCAACGTTCCTGACCTCCAGAGGTTGTCCTCATCACTGTTCCTACTGCAATAACTGCCGCTACATTTCCCTGCACGGCGGTCGCGTGCCAATCCGGCGCCAGTCCGTGGGCCGCTTCATGGACGAGGTGGAACACACACTCGCCCGGATGCCCTGGGTGGAGCACGTCTTGTTCGGAGATGATGACTTCCTTATTCGTCCGATTGCCGAGTTAAAAACTTTTGCAGAGCGTTACCGTAAAACCGTTAACCGGCCCTTCGCAATATGCCTGAGCGCCAATACCTACCGCCGTGATAAACTCGATATATTGCTGGATTGCGGCTTGAAGATCGCCCAATTCGGCGTGCAGTCAGGCAGCCAGCGCGTTCTGGATGAAGTCTATGCCCGCGGCGTACGCGCGGATAAAGCCCGGCAAGTCATTGAGGAGACCGCCCCGCTGCTGACCCGACACGGGGGGCTCGCGCTCTGCGATTTCATCATCGACAACCCTTATGAAACGGAAGAGGACGTGCTGGCCACCTACCATTTTATTGTAGATCTTCCCCACGAGGCCTTCACGGAGATTTTCTCCCTGGTGTTCTTCCCCGGCACGCCGCTTTACGAGCGTGCCTTGGCGGACGGGCATATCCGTCCGTTCGATCCCTCCGCCTTCAGGGACTACACCAGCGCGACGGCATTATTCCAGATCCACTATCCTCTTCTGCTCATCCGGATTCTGGAAGCCCTGCGCGAAGAGCGCGTCCACCCGCGCCTCCCCCGCCGATTTTTACACGCGCTCGCTGCCCGGCCGCTCCGTTTCCTCATGCGGCTCCTGCCCGGTCCAATCATGGCCGGCTTGATCCGCCGCCTCCCGGGTTGGATCCGCCGCGTCATTCAGATCATCCCGCGACGGCGCGGAAAGGGCTAATTCAAACTTCAAGTCAGTGAATCGGCGGATTTAGCGCCAAGCCCAGCCCAGCAAATAGAGGCCCGACAAGTCGCACGTGTTCTCCCACACGCGGTGGCGTAAACGGCGCATAATGCCCCGCCAGGCTATCCCAGAAGACCCAGTGGTACCGGGCCGAATCCAGAGATTCGATGAACGTGAAGGTCGCCTCCACCGGCAGCCCTCGCCCGTTCACGCGAGTCACCTCGACGGTCATGGCTGGAAACGTAATCATGTCCCCCGGCTTAAAGCGAAGTTCCGCAGAACGGAACGCAGAACTGATCACACAACTCTTGTAAAACGGATGAATGGCGGGCGCATCCGCGGGAACATCGCCCGCTTCTAACCTGACGGGAATCAGCGACCCATGTGTCGAGACTAGCACCAGCGTGTGGGAACCTGTCCGGCGCACCACCGTGTCTCCCGGACTGGATGAGAGCATACGTATTCCCTGAGGCCATGCGACTCCATCATGAGTCAGGTTAAACGGAATATAGGAGAGAGCCATCACATCCGGCGTATTGACAATGACCAGTTCCTGTGACGCAGGCGTCCGTAACACCGGATCCACTAGCAGCCCGTCGGGCGAAGGCGGCCGGGACAGACGCACCAGCCGTTTGACCTGTCCTGGCAAAGGCAGTAACAAATGAAATACAACGAATAGAATACCGCCCATCTGCAAGAGGCGACGGAAGAGCCCTTTCATCAGCCAAGACTCGTCCTCCACAACCCCTGCAAGGAAGACCGCCACCAGCGGGGCCACTCCGATCGCCGCATAAAGCGTCACCCGGTCGTCCGGCAGGGTGGTTGCACAGGCCGGCACGATAGTCAAAAGCAACCCCACCGCCCAGAAACGAGCCGCTCGCGAGGCCCGAAGCAAAGGGATGAAGATGCCCGAAATTGCCAAGACCCCCATGAGTCCTACCCCCCAAGCCCAGGATTGGAGGTGGGGCGCTAGACACGCGTACTTTCCCAGGAACGGCCGGGTAAATACGTCCACCATCACAAGCGGCCCCCATTCCAGCAGATTCAAAGCAAACCGCACCGGCTCACTCCCGGGATCAACATACAGCCCGGAGCAGGCGGTTCCGAATCCCAGCGCCTGATACGTCACACGCCAAGCGATGAGAATGGCGCAAAACGGGGCCATGCTCAAAAGCCGGGTCTTCCAGGGGCGTTCGTCCATAAACAGGGTGTAGCTGAATAGGTACGCCGCGGCCGCCACAGCCCCTTCCCCCGCCAACAACCCTAGGGCAAACGCCAGCCAGGACGCCACGGCCCACCGGCCAGAGGTGCTCCGCACAAAACGATGGTAAAGCCCGAGTGACAACACTACAAAAAAGACCACCACCAGCGAATTGCGGGCTGCCACCCACACCAGGGATTGCCAATTGGCCGGATTAAGCGCCAGGATCAGCGCCGCCAGCCCGGCCACCCAGGCGCGTGCATCCATACGGCGGTAGATCGCCCAGGCCGCTATCAGGAACAGACCAAACCAGACCGCATTATGGAGGTGCATCGGCACGGTGCGGGACGGCCAGAGTTGATAATCCAGCCAATGCGTTGCCCCTGTGAGAGGGCGCCATAAAGACAACTGCGCCTTCCCAGCCATCCACCATGGCCAGACACCAAATTCCATCACCCGTCGCGTCAAACCCGGACGGAACCAATCGAAAAGAGCCATTGTGGTCGGCACGAACCGCTGGGAATCAACAAAATAACCCGATTCCTTGGCGGGGTGATCCTTGAGTATTTTGCCGGCATGCACAAGATCATCAGCGAAGAGCGGTACACGCCATGCCGGGGCACTTATCAAAAGTGTCAAAGCAATCAGGAATACCGGGAAGCCCGGGTGGCCCAAGTATTTTTTGACGATCGCAATATTCATACAGACTTCTATAGCCCCGGGCTGTTAGGCCCAGGTAAGCCTTTCGTTAGAAAATGAATAACCCCGAGAGGCATTGCGCCTCATAACCCAAATCTAACGTACTGCAAATAATCCCGCCACGTTGACCCCGCATAGTCCTGTCATCAACTTAAGCGGGGAATCGATTTTTTACCGGCACTTCACTATGCGTATTGCTCACATATCCACCAAATTCAACCGGACCAGCGAGACGTTCATCTATGACCTGATCCTGGGCCTGGAATACGCGGGGGCGGAAAACCATGTCCTGACCACCGGCCGGATAAATAAAACCGAACGGCCCTTCGCCCGGGTACACCTGCTTCCGCTTTCGTTACAGCAAAAGGCAGCCTTCGTCATCCAGAAACACTGGCTGGGAGTCTACCATTTTCCCCTTCCCGCCCGGATCACCCTCAAGACCATCCGGGAAATCCGGCCCGACGTCATCCTGGCGCATTTCGGCGGCACCGGCGCCGCCATCGCCCCAGTGGCACAGGAATTAGGGATACCCCTTGTAGTGGTCTTTCATGCCTTTGATCTCTTCATGCGGCAGTTCCGCCCGGAAACCTACAGACCGTTGTGGCAATCAGGGGCCCAGGCTGTGGCAGTCTCGGAACACGGCAAAAAACGACTACTCGAACTCGGCTGTCCCGCCGACCGCCTGCGGATCATTCACTGCGGGGTGGAGCTCTCCCGGTTTGCCTGGGCGGATCGCCCAACGCCCAGAACCGGGGATCTCCACCTGATCAGTATCGGCCGGCTCGTGGAGAAAAAAGGGTTCGACGATTTAATCCGGGCCATCGCCCTGGTGCGGCCCCGGCTGATACAATCAATCCAGCTGGATATTTTTGGAACTGGCCCGTTGAAACGCCATCTGGTGACACTGGCCAAGACACTGGGCGTGGCTGACACCATCACCTTCAAGGGGGCTGTTGCCAGCGGGGACGTGCCTCGTATGTTGAGAGAGTATGATGTTTTTGTTTTGCCCAGCCGCATCGCCCTCAATGGGGACACCGAGGGCATCCCCATCACCATTCTGGAGGCCCAGGCAGCGGGATTACCCGTGATCGCGAGTCTTCACGCCGGGATCCCGGAGGGCATCCCCCCAACTAACAGGGAATGGCTGGTCCGGGAAAACGACCCTCAAGATCTCGCAGATAAACTTTATATACTGGCCAACCAACCTGACCGCTGGCCCGCCATCAGTCGCGCCGGAAAAGACTGGATAACCCGGCACTTTTCTTTGCACGGCGAAGTCGATGCCTACCTGAGTATATTCAAGGAACTGCTTCCTGTTTCAAAACCGGGGCCGAAGGGAATGGCCTAACCCCGTGTCATTAGGAACCACAGGCCTGGGACTGGCTTTTCTCCGCGCCATGAATGCAGGGCTTGGCTTGCTGCTAAGCATCGCCCTGGCTGCTGTATTCGGTGTCAGCCGCGAAGTGGACGCGTTGTTCGTGGCGATGTCTGTGGCGGTTTTCCTGGCGCGCGATCTCTCCCGCGTCATCCGCGTCGCGGCAGTCCCCTGCCTCGTGGAAGCAGACGAAGGCCGCGGGTCACCGGACTTCGCGGCAAGCTTTCATATGACCGTGGCCATGATTGCCCTGGTGGCCACCGTCGTTGTCTGGTGGGGCGCTCCGCTTATTGTGAAACTGACTTCACCGGGCTTTGACCCCGCCGCCTGCCTGCGCGCCCAGCGGCTGTTGCGCCTGCTGGCGCCCTCCCTCCTGATGTTCATGTTGTTCGGCTCCGCCCAGAGCGTGTTTCACGCCCGGCACCGCTTTCTCGTTCCAGAACTGAGTGAAACAATCTGGCGGGTCATGGCCATCGGGGCACTTTTCACACTGGGTCGGCAAAGTGGCATCGAGGCCTATGCGGCAGGACTGACCATAGCCGCCTTCGTACAGTGGGGTTTTCTTTTCCTGGCCGCCACCCGTTACGGGTTCCGAGTTCTGCCGGTGCGATGGGCGCCAATTCAACTGTATCTCTTAAAACCCTTCTGGCTGGGCGCCATCGTGGTGCTCTGCTCGGTTATCCAGATGCAGATCGAAGGGGTGCTGGATCGCGCTATGATTTCGTTCATGGCACCGGGCTCCATCGCCTTGTTCACCTATGCCGACCGGCTCGCACACATGATGCCGATTCTCCTCTCAACCAGCCTGCTGACCCCTTGGCTACCCGCGATTGCAAAAATCCAGGCGCAGGTTGGGGATCCTCGGAGGCTGGCCAAACAGGGCTCGCTATTTCTGGCAGCACTGGGGACATTGTTGGCCGTTGTGATCGCCTGGGGAGCCCGCGACATGGTGGCGTTCCTCCTCCTGCGTGGCAAGTTTGACGCGTCTTCGGCTGACATTGTCATTGTTTCCGTACAGATCTTTACGTTGGGCATTCCGGCCATCTTCTGTGTGCAATGCCTCGCAGGGTTGTTCATTGTCTCGCGTGACCTCAAGGCCATGATCCACGTGGGCCTGTTGGCTGTGATCACCCACGCCACCTCCAATCTCCTTCTACTTTCCTGGGGGGTGCCCGGCATTGCGCTTTCCGGATCTTTGTCGGTCTGGGTCGTGGCAGTCTACCTCTGGTGGCGCATCCCGACAAGGGAACAGGTCTGGTTTCCCTGGGGACGTTTTGCGGGCGCCATCGCTGCCGTATTTGTCGTCCTCTACGCCGTGCCCTGGTCCTTGTTCCTCACCTGGGCTCCCGCCCGCCTGACGGCAGGAGCGGGAGCGGCCTGGGCAGTTTATACGGCCATCATGTGGCCCGCCATCCTTCGGATGCAGTCGTATGAACGAGAGGCAACCGGCCAATCGAACTCTGCTGTCGGCAATATGTCAGACCGAAAAATACTCAAACCCTAATGTCCTGCTAATCGATTTTCGGGATGATGTTCGCATGCATGATATTGAATTCAACGTATTTCAAAAAGCGGGGAACGATGAACGACCAAACAACATTTGCAGGAGCGGCAACAGCCGTATGGGATTTCGAACCGGAAATGATCACCTTGACGGAGGTTCTCTCACCCCCCAGGGAGAATGTAGCCATACACCGGGATTCTGTTCATGACATCGTCAAGCGCTGCACAGATGTGGTTTTTGCCTTTCTGGGAATTGTGATTTCGCTTCCCCTGTGGGCGCTCATCGCACTCGCGGTTAAGCTGAGTAGTAAAGGCCCGGTCTTTTTCGCACAGGAGCGCGCGGGGCTGAACGGCAAATCTTTTCGCATGTTCAAATTCCGCTCCATGGTCGTGGATGCCGAGGAACAGTTGAAGCAACTGGTCTCGATTGAGGATCTGGCTGAACCGGTTTATAAAATCAAGAATGACCCCCGGGTCACCCGCATCGGCCGGCTGCTGCGCCGGTTCGGTCTGGATGAACTTCCACAACTGTTGAATGTCCTGCGGGGCGAAATGAGCCTCGTCGGCCCGCGCCCCGAAGTGGTGAAACTGGTCGAACGTTACAACGAAACCGAACGGCGCCGACTGTTGGTCAAGCCCGGCATCACCGGGTATCAGCAAATCCACAACCGCGGCATGCCCGACATGGCCGCACGGCTCGTGTACGATTTCTACTATCTCCGCAACCGGAGCAACGTGCTGGACATCTGGATTCTAGGGATGACCGTTTTCGTCATTGCCAGCGGCAAGGAGATTACGTACTAAATGACCTTTCTCTTCTGGTTGAGCCTTGGCCTTATGGCCTACGTGTATGTCGGATACCCCCTTGCCATGTGGCTCCTGGCCCAATTCCAAACGGAGACGGTACCTTCCCCCGAAACGACCTGGCCCACGGTCAGTCTGATCATTTCCGCCTTCAACGAGGAACGGGTCCTGGAGGAGAAACTCCAGAATGCGCTTTCCGTGGGCTACCCGCGCGGAAAGCTGGAAATCATCGTGACCTCGGATGGCTCAACAGACAGGACTGATGAGATTGCCTCCCGCTTCCAGTCACGAGGCGTGCGCCTGATTCGACTCGGGGAAAGACAGGGGAAAACGGCCGCCCAGAACGCCGCCGTCGCCCAGGCCAACGGCGAGATCCTGGTCTTCTCTGATGCCAACGCCCTCTACAAACCGGATGCCCTGCAGTGGCTGGTCTGGCATTTTTCGCGCAGTGATGTCGGTTGCGTGGAAGGCCGGCGGGAGGACTTTTCTCCAACGGAGTCCGCCACGGCGCGACACGAACTGGCCTACCGCGACTTGGAATCACACATCAAAACCTGGGAGAGTCGCGTGGCCTCCTGCACCGGCGCAACGGGCCCAATCTATGCCGTCCGACGTTCCTTGTACATCCCGCTCCATCCCGCCGTGATCAGCGATTTCATGGAACCGATGCTGATCATGTGCCGGCACGGCAAACGGCATATTTTTGAACCCTGTGCTATTTCCCGCGAAGCCGTCCTACCCAAACTCAAAAATGAATTCCATCGCAAGGTGCGGGTGATGACCCGCTGCCTGAACAGTCTCCGGATGATGCCCGAGGTGCTCAATCCCTTTCAAAACGGCGGGTTCGCCATTCAAGTCATCAGTCATCGCCTGTTACGCTGGCTGGTCCCTCTCTTCGCCATTACCGCTTTTGTGGCGAACCTGTTCCTCCTGCCCGATCCTTTCTATCATGCAACGCTGATCCTGCAAGTCTCGTTCCTCCTGGTCGCCATGATCGGCGCAATTCTTGACCGGATCAATATCGGCCCCGGATTTCTTCGTCTACCCCATTATTTCTACACCGTCAACCTGGCAGCACTGGATGCCATCGTTAATTGTATAAGGGGGAAAAACATGGTGATATGGCAGACCAAGCGTCCCGAATCAGGAAGATGGCCACACCATGAGCGCCAGCCCCTTGCCGCAAAATAACATGAGCAGGGTCCCTCAGCGATGAACACGGGGGTTGAATTATTGTCCGGCACCGGGGGGGTTCCCCTGAAGGCATTCTTCTGCTTGGCGCTCAGCATCGGATCGCTGGTTCTGCTCCAGTTTTTCCAGAACCGGCCCTGGGAACTCAAGGTGCTGCGCCTTGCTGTCGTGCTGGGGATAGCCGGGAAGTTCCTGGTCACCTTCCTGCTGTATGCGGTCTGTCGCCCTGTGGATCTTCATTCCGATGCGGCGCTCTATTATCTGCCGCAAACGCTCCACCTCCTCGATGGCGCCGTCCCCAACCGCGATTTCGCCTCCAGTTACTCCTTCCTGTTTCTGCCCCTGCTGAGTCCCGCTGTGTCCCTATGGCATTCGGCGGGCAGTATCGCCCTGACCCTGCTCATCATGGAAACATTCATGCTCGCCCTGTATGTCCGTACCCGGGATACCGACAGACGCTTGTATCGCTGGCGAGCCGCCTTGCTGTATACCCTCTCCCCCATCTCCTTTTATTGGACGGCGATTGCGGGCCACAACGGCGTTATCATCGCTTTCTTCACCATGGTGGCACTCGTGCTGGCGAACCGGCGCCGGACCGTGGCGGCGGGATTCGCCGCCGCCTTCGCTTTGTTATGTTCGAAATTACTCGCGGTCCTCTCCTGGCCCGCAGTGATCTTCCTGCATGTCCGGGGTTGGCGGAAGGCGGCCCTTGTGCCCCTGGCCGCCGTGGCGCTCACCGCACTTCTGCCTCTGTTCGGCATCGATGTGTTCCGCCCCCTGGAAAAGGAATTCGGATCCAGCACCACCGGCACCATCTGGTTTCTGGCTTCAGAGATATTCCCGGGTTTCCGCGGAACATGGGTTTGGCAATACCTGCCGCTACTCCTGTTCGCGTCGCTGTTTCTAATGTTCTTTCTGCGATATCTGGGATCCAATACCAGCCGGGACAACTCGCTGCGGTTCGATGCCGCGGCGGCCATGATTGCCGCGACGAATTTGCTGTTCATGGCGCTCAGCCGTAAGTCCTATGTCTTCTACGCGACCATGTTCCTGATCTTCCTCATCCATTCCCTTGTCGGTCGCGGCGCCTATAAGGTCCGGGAGCTTCTGCCCCTGGCGTTTCTCGGGGCGACCACCGCCCTTGCCGGCCTGCTGTGGCCGGGGATCCTCGCCACGGATTACCATCTGACCGATCCCCTGGTGCTGCTGCTACTCATCCTCGACGGGTCCATCCTCGCCTGTTACTTCTACTATGCCGCTCTCTGCTGGCGACTCCTCAAACCAAATGCCCGATCCGGTCCCGCCTTGATGAAGCGGTTATCAAATATCCGGATGACCAGAAATGCCATCGCCACCATGAGAAAGGGATCCTGCAACATCCGGTATCGAGGTAGAACGAAAAACACCATGTAGACGGCCGTCTGACAACCCATGAGCCATGTCGCCAGAATACAGAAAGGCTCTCGTCGGCACAGCCCCAGGACCAGTCCCGCCAGACCCGCCAGAAAAAGCGCCAATTCGCACGTCTGGTAGACAACCTCGCGGCCGAGCGGATGAAGGGGATCCCTCCACCACAGTAGAACCGCCTTCCGGAACGCCAACCTCAAGGCCTGACCGGGATGCCCCCGGATAAAGTCTGCCGCAGCGCTACCCAGTATCCGGTCTTTTTCAATCTCCGTATGTGCCTCGCAGACCTTTCGCTCAAGCACCGGGTCCATCGCCATGGTGATGTAACGGCGGTCAACCTCCCCGGAACTTGTCAGGGCCAACCTGTCACTGCCGGTTGCCTGCGGGTTATTGCCGATCCACATGTTGAGCCCGGCCACGCTTTTCACGAATACAAAATTCTTGTGGACCACCCAGTTCCGGGCAAGCCAGGGGGTCAGGACGAGGCCGCTGACAAGGACGCTCAGCAGCAGTTGGCGGAACCGTTCCTTTGGCGGGAAATGAGCGCCGGCCAAAAGGAAGACCAGGGCCACAGCACAGAAAATTCCATACGACGGCTCGGCCAGAAGACAGAGGCCCATCGCCCCCCCAAGTCGCAGGGCCTGCCTCCATGAGCCGTCCGTCCGCGTCTTCATGATTTCGTAGACCAGCCAGACAATCAGGGGCACTGTCAGGTTGATCTCATGCACGCGGGTGCCCATAACCACGGCGGGCGGAAAAATGGCATACAGGGCCCCGGCCAGGAGTCCGACCCGCCGGTCAAACGCCCGCGTCCCCAGCCTGACCAGCAACAGACTGGTCACGCCTGCCAACAGGGCGTGCATGAATTGAATGGACACACTGCTAACAAGCGCCGACCCAAGTGCCGACCCGAGCGCCAGGAAGGGCACAAGCAAGTAAACATAGACCGGCGCCATGTAGGAGGTTGCCAGCAACTCATTCGACAAATAGGCGTAGTTGAAGACAAACCCTTTGCCCTCCAGCACATTACAGGCAATCCTGACCGACTCAAAACAGACCGGATGGGTCACCGTCCCCAGCGCCACCATCGCCGCCATCCGCAACAAAACCGCCAATACCACGATACATAGCGCCACACGCCCGCCTGTCCAAAACCCTGGAGATTTTGCATTCATGGTTCCGGTCATTCCTTCATGTAATGGATATCGTTTATCGTGAAGCCAGCCTTGCGTTCCATCTGCGACACGATCCGGTTGGCCTCGACCGCTTTTTTCAGGAATAGGGGGTTCGGCTGGAAATTATCCTGGTAAAAGCCGTGGTTGTAGGCGGGATAAGGAACACCGTTGTTCCAGACATAACCGTTGTAGGATGAAAACCAATGCGCCCCCACCACATAGGGCAGACTGGCCAGCTGGAGGAGGCAGTTCCTGTAGCCATTACCCCTATCCTCCCAAGTGGGCACCGTGCTCCAGAGCGGCCACCCGACCGTGGTGGGAACACCGGACTCCTCACAGCAGATACACCACTCCGTGATGATAATGGGCCGCCCGGTTTTCTGATGAAAGAACTCCAGCGTCTTCATCTGGTCCGGCGTGAAATGATCCTGCCCGCGCGGATACATGTTCAGGCCGATCATGTCATAAACGGAAAAAAGATCGAGGCACCACTCATATATAGACTTCATCTGGTTGAAACTGTCCAAGGCGTTGGAACAGGAAATCCGCTGGCCAATGGTGAGGATCTCCGGCCTGTACTTCCGGACGGTCGCAAGCTGAAAGGCAAAGTACTCCTTCACATAATGCCGCAGGAACTCATAAACCAGATCATGATAAACGCCGCCGGCATGGGGCGGCATGTTGGTTTCAATCTCCGCGAAATCCCTGAGCCGGGTCCCGTAGAGCCTGTTATAGTCGTCGATGCGGCCATTGAATTTATTCCTGGCAAAATTGGCAAACTCCCGGCGGCAGGCCGGAGAATAGATGGCCCGCGGAAGCTCCGCCCAGGGCAATTCATTGTCAAGGCAGACCGCAAACAAATCCTCCCTGCCGCGCTTGTCGAACCATTCTTTGACATACTGGTCGTAGGCGTTCCTGAACTTTTCACTAAACACGTCGGGGAATAAAGAGGCGGAGCCCATGACGGGTTTTGCATTCCGGTCCATCATCACGAGATCCTCCACTTTCACCTTGCCCGCGCCGTAAAGGCTTTCGGCAATCGCCCACAACCTGAAACCATGATGACCGGCAAGGCTGAGGCTCAACATCAACGTATCCACATAGGGAAGGGTCGCAGCCTGGTCATGTTTCCTCCTCTCAAGCGCACGGTTCATCGGCTCGATTTCAATGCCCGCGCCGATGGAGTTGAACCCCCAGGCGATCAGGCTGTCAAAGACGGTATTTTCATAGGCGCGGGTATTCCCGGTATGCAGATAACGATCCCGGATAAATCGCCGCAGGGGCAATTCCCCATAGTCCCCGAT
>Ga0194060_10000871_pt1 | contig 22010 bp, 18 predicted proteins | sample SepL225m_MetaG_FD_163427 | JGI IMG/M metagenome (GOLD analysis project Ga0194060, IMG submission 163427) | Anoxic zone freshwater microbial communities from boreal shield lake in IISD Experimental Lakes Area, Ontario, Canada - Sep2016-L222-5m | ecosystem: Environmental > Aquatic > Freshwater >... | reverse complement strand
CTGATTACTCAGATCGGTGAACTGCTTGTTATAGGGCGTTGCCGTCAGCAGCATCACCCGCGAATCATTGCGCAGAATATAATCGCGCACGGCAGCATAGCGTTGACCCTCGCGGTTACGCAGGTTATGGCTCTCATCAATAATCACCAGCGTATAACGGGGCAGGTGCGGCAACTGCTCAATCACGCGCCCGAGGGAAAGTACCGCCCCCGATACCCGATACTGACCGAAATACCACTGCCACATCTCAACCAGCTTGGGGGGACAGAGCACCAGGGTATTACTATTCTCAATGAGCTGAAAGATTCGGGCAACCGCCGTCGCAATCAACGTCTTCCCCAACCCCACCACATCACCGAGCAGGACACCCTTACGGCGCTGAAGATAACGCGCCGCCAGGGCCACCGCCTCAACCTGAAAGGGAAGCAGGATGGTGAGAAGATCAGGCGGCACCGTAAACTCGCGGGAACCCTCGCGGGCATCCTGCGAGAGATGAAAGGCCATTTTGAGGTACACGTGATAGGGCTTAACCAGCTTCTCACTCACCCAACTCGTCTCGATCAACTCCGCAAGCTCCCGCGAAATATCGAAACTCTGGGGATCATCCCAGCGATCCTCAAACCACGTCTGGAGCTTACGGGTTGCATCCTGATCAACCACATCCACATTCAGCTCACCCTGCCCCTGGAGACCAGAGAAAGTCAGGTTACTACTCCCCACGAACCCAACCAACGGCGTAACAGGATCGTTGCGCTCCACAAGGTAGAGCTTCGCGTGCAACTGATGGCGAAGGAAGAGCCTCACGCGCACCTTCTTAGCCCGCAACTGAGCAGCCAACGTGCGCAGCGTCGTCTCCGCAGATGCGTTGGGAACACCAAACTCGATCTGCTCCTTAAAACTCTTAGCCGCAGCATGGCGTAGCCGAACCATCGTCGGCCCATCGAGATAGCCATCGCCCTCGCGCTGAACCCGCTGGGCCGAACGCATCAACTCCTCAGGCGGACGCTGCATGCCAACAATAAGACGGCAGCAGCCATCATCAGCCCCAGAGAAAGATTCGACATACGACGCGAGGCTATCCCAGCCACGCAGGTTAAAGTAGCCAACGGAGACATCAAGGCGGTGGGAGGACGAGAGAACCGAATGAAGCGCGGGAAGGAGTCGGGTAGTAATGTTATCGAAAATCTTGGGCATGCTGTAGACGCTGACTTTCGGTTGCAGCCCGCCGGGGAGCTGAAGCCCCCCGGCGGTGGCGACGCTGGGCGATTTTAACGTGTTCCGCTACCTCGGCTATAGCAATCCTCTTGGGGTTGTTGCGTGGAGTCAAGGCTTTAGCCGGATAAGGCCGCCTAAAGGCTCGACTCCTTTTCATAACCAATTTAGGATTGCTCTACCTGGTCGGACGACTGACCGTGACGCGCAAGCACCTGAGCGGTCAGATCCAGCACCCGATCAGCGAAGCGCTGCGCGAGATCCTGGCGAAGACCCTGCCCGACGTAGAGCTTTACCAGAGCCTCAACCGACATATCGCGGCTCATCGCCACGCGCTCAAGCTCATGCAGCGTCTCCACGGGCACGTTCAAGGAAACGACTGTCGCAGGGCGGGGCCGCAGCGTTAGTTCGGCGGGGATCTCAGGCTGACTCATAGAGATTCCTTGAAAAGTCGCTATAGCAATCCTACGCAGGTTGTTGAATCCGGGGGGCTAAAGCCCCCGGCTCTTGGTTGCGAAGCCTGCCTTCGCAGGCTCATCCAAGCCGCGCAGACGGCCTTCGTCCACGTGGGCGGGCGCGAAACAACCTGTGTAGGACTGCTATAGATGCGCGTCTCCCCCTCGTTCTCCCCCGTGGTCTGTTTCAGGAAGCACTCCGGGATCGCGGTCGGGTCGATCCGCTCGCCAGAGATTCGTCACATTCATCACCAACCAGCAGCACGTTATCGCCGGGTGTGAGCATCTGGGAGCGTACGAAGACCCAGAGGATCGCCGCCCAGGGCAACGGCGTATGAAAGAATCGCGGGATGGTGCGATAGCTGCCACCGGTTCCCGTCCAGCGCGAGAGACCCACCATCGTAACGCGCCCCGTCATCGCGAGCATGGCCAGCGCAATCCGGCCCAGTTGGCGAATTGTGGTTATCGTGATCTCGTCAGACATGCAGGGAGAATGGTAGAATGGTTTCCATATCTTGTGTGGTTCCTCCGTTGTGTGCCTTTGAACACCCCAACGGTGCCACAGAAGCCACTTTCGTTCGCGGTCAGTTTTGGCGAAGGTATTGAAAGATGGAAGTGTTACTGAAATAGTCCGTAAAGCCCAGGAGCTTTAGCCCTGGGAGCCGTCACTACGTGAGCGACGTGCCACTGCAAGCCGGGGAGAGCTTGTCGGCCCCTTGTCGCCGGCCGAGGGCATTCCGCCGTTGTATGCCATCACCCGCGAGATCCTGGGGGCGATTCTGCCCAGGTTTGGTGATTATGGATGACTTCCAGCGGGAACTCGTTGCCCAGAATGAAAAGCATCTCGTTGCTTTCATTCTTGCCATTTGCCTCGCAGTTGTGGCGTACATTGGGTACGACTACCTTTCGCTCCCTTTGCTTTGGCCTCAGCTGGTAATGTGGAGATTGCTGGATATCGTCTGCGGCCTTGCCGTGATTTTTCTGTTCTTGCGAAAGCGTCTTTCGGCACTCACAGCCTGGGCCATAGTTTTTGTCTTCAACGCCTTGCACCTTGGCTACTTCGTCTCACTCTACGACGATCCCATGCAGTTGCTAGCCGCCAACGTGAACCTGAGCGCTGCCATGTTCATCTTGCCTCTGGCACTCCTGACGTATCCTCTACGCTTCAGCCTTGCTCTGACGGCGATCTTCGTCGTCAACTACGTCTTTTGGAATGTTCTGGACAGCCCGTTTTCCTATGCAGAGCTTCTGATCTACGGCGGCACCTTTCAGATCTTTGCCATAGTGGTCTCGCTTTTAGGGCACTGGTCAAAAGTCCGTTCCGTTAGGCGGATCGTCGAGTTGAACCGGGTGATTGAACTCAAGAATCAAGAGATCCTCGCGCAGAATCACAAGCTGGAGTTGCAGGCCACGTATGACGCCCTCACAGGTGCGTTCAACCGAGGTTCTGGCCTGCATATTCTCGAAGACCGAATCCGGCTGACTCAGCGCGATGGACTTCAGTTGACCATCGTCTATATTGACGTCGACAATCTCAAGTCAACCAACGACGGTTTGGGCCACAAGTTTGGTGACCAGCTCATCTTGGGCGTGGTCGAAACGATACGCGGCGTGATACGCGAGGCCGATTTGGTTTGCAGACTGGGTGGCGATGAGTTCTTGGTCGTCATGAACAACTGCGAGGAGGCTGATGCAAAGCGCATCATGCTGCACATTTGTACCCACCTTGAACTGCTTTCAGAGGGAAGTCCGTTTCCCTATGAGATCAGCTGGGGCGTTCTGAGCTACAACAAGGATGACTTCCCGTCGATGAATGAGTTTGTCGAACGGGCGGACCAAATCATGTACCAGTCCAAACAGGCAAAAAAAGCGACGCGATAATTGAGCCAGACGAGAAGCAAAGCGAAGTTTGTCGCTGTGTGGGATGCACCGCTGCGAGTTATTCTGCCTAGACATGGTTCGTAGATACTTTACAGTTCTCCCCCTAGCCCCCCCGCAAGCGGGGGGGAATAATGCGTTGTTTCCCCCCGCTTGCGGGGGGCTAGGGGGATAGGGCGTGTCAAGAGTGTAAAGTAAAATTGGTCGCTCTGAAACCTTGTCCTGCACGGAAAGTGCGGGAGAGCCCGAACCCAACCACCGGCCACCGAATCCTGGACACGGAGACCATCACCACATCTCGGCGGGCCGCTGGAAGCTGCGCCCGATCAGGCTGAGCAAGACACCCACCAGACCAGCGACCAGGAGGACGGCTCCGGTAAGGCGCTGGTAACTATCGAGGTTGCCACGCATGGATCGCGCTTTCTCCATACGCTGCGTATCGCCCAGGGCGGCGAACTCCTGAGCCGCTACGTCAACCGCACTGCGGGCCTGGGTGAAGCGTAGGTTGTTGGCGAGATCGTTGGCGCGAGCGAGTTGCTCGCTGGCCGTGATCCCACGCTGCACCCGCTGCGCATACGCATCCAGCGCCGCATTTTGGCGTGTGTCACCGATCTCTACGAAGGCTAGGCGGGCCTGGCTGATCAACTGCTGGGCGCGTGGATAATCGCCGCGCTCCAGGGCGCTGCGGGCATCCTCGGCGATCTGGGTGGCGCGCACACCCATCTCGGCCTGCGCCTTGAGTTCTTTCGCCTGGGTCGCTACCTCGCCCGGCTGGGTATCGGCGTGCGCGGCGACCCAGGCAATGGCCTGATCCAGCTCGGAGACGGCAGCGGGGTAGTTCCCCTGTTCCAGCAGCCCACGGGCATACGAGAGATCGTACTGACCGAGGACATTGCCTTTGTAGCCGCCAGCCAGGTAGCTCGGCAGCCACTGCTGCCACGCCGTCTCCAGATCGGTGACGGAGACACCGTAGGTGCGCTCAAGGGCCGAGCGGTAGCCTGAACTGCGCGCACTGATGGTCAGGAACTCCCGCAGCTTAGCGAATCCGCTCCGGTCAATCAGGAACGCCACCACCGAGAGACTCTGCGGGTAGCTCACCTCCGGCGTACCGTAGATCGTGTCGCGGTCATCGAACGCGCTCCAGGGCATCAACCGGCCCTGATCAGCGGCGAGGCGCAGGGCGGCGATCTTCGAGTCAGACTCGGGGGCTGAGTGTTCTAAATATTGCGCCACCCCCTCCTGAAACCCCGTGTTCAGGCGGTTCTCGCTCATGTCGGCGGCGATAATATGCGTGAGTTCGTGACGCACGTTGTTGAGGATCTCCTCCTCGCTCTGCTGTCGGGTGCGCTCCACAATCACCACGAGTTCGCGGCGGCGGAAGTCGGCGTGGGCCACAATGCCGGGTATAGCGCGGGCAGCCGGGTTGACCTGGTAGTAGTCCTGGCTGGTGGGGAAGAGGCGCAGGCTGAGCGGCGGCGGCGGACGATAGCTGAAGCTGGTGGCCACCTCATCGTAGATCGTATCGACGAAACCGGCGTAGCGCCCGGCCTCAGCCTCTTCGCCCACAGTATACAGAATCGTGAAGGTCGTCGTATCGCGTTCGCGCCACTCACCGGCCTGGGCGCTGGCGTTCCCCGGCGCAAGAAATGCGACTGCTAGAGCGATGAATAGAACCACACATATTGATCTGCGCATAGCGTGATGACTCCCACCGCTGTAACTTGAGATCGTCGCACCACAGCGCAGCGCGCTGCCCTGACGCTACCGTGCGTCAAACACCTCGGCCACGCCCACACTAAAACCGTCGAGGAGCTTCGAGACCGCCTGTTCACCGCGACCAAAGACCCCGTGTGCGACGACGATCCAGTATTCAGGGATACCCGCCTCGGCGTAATCACGCGGCTTCTCTCACGAGTGATCCTCGCGCTCGTGGAGCATATCCTCGGGGTGCTGACGGATCTCCAGGCTGCGTACCTCGATCTCGCGGCGTAGCTCGCGCCGAAGTTGGGCTGCGGCCCAGCGCCGGTGCTGCTCGGACGTTTGCACCGCTAAGGTTTCTACCCGTCGCGGTTGCCCTTGCTCGTCCAAAGCAACCATAGTGAAATAGCATGTGATCACATGGCGCTCGATCCGACTAACAATTTCTTCCGCCGTTACGCGAATTCCTACCTCCATCGAACTAACACCGGTATAATTCACCGATGCCTGAAAGGTGACGAGTTCACCGACATGGATGCGCTCGCGGAAAATCACCTGGTCAACCGATGCGGTGACGACATAGCCGCACGAGTAGCGCGAGGCGCAGGCGTAGGCTACCTGGTCGAGCAGTTTCAGCACGTGACCGCCATGCACATTGCCGGAAAAGTTGGCGGTGTCGGGAGTCATCAGCACAGTCATTTCAAGACGACGATGTTCCATTGAAGTACCCCTTCGTTTCTCAGAAGACACTCCCGCATTATAGTGGTGTTTAGATAAGGTTTCAGGTGCCAGGTTTCAGCTTTACAGTGTGGTGATGAGGCGAGGATGCGACGAGGCGATGCTGTCGCATCCTCGCCTCATCGCGTCCCCGCCAAACTGTAAAGCTGTTCTGAACCATGTCTTAGGCATGGTTCAAAATGAGCATATTCAGCTTGACAGTCTTGCGATGAGGCGATGAGGCGATGAGGCGATACGGAACGCCTCACCGCGTCATCGTTTCATCGCTGAACTGTCAAGCTAGATTGAAACATGCCTTAGGCATGGTTCAAAATGAGCATATTCAGCTTGACAGTCCTGCGATGACGCGACGAAGCGATGAGGCGCTCGTATCAAGTCCTCGCGTCCTCGCCTCGTCGCTGAACTGTCAAGCTAGATTGAAACATGCCTTAGACTCATGTGGGCCAGAACGGTTCAAACTCGCTCACCGTGTTGACATTCCTTACGGGCTACTCCTACGATATGCTCGCCTCCCCCGCCTTGTAGATTGCTCGTGGAATCAGCGTGGTGGTACGCTATAGGGGGGTAGCTGTGCCTCCGTATTGTATCTCTACCGCCTATAGTGTGCCGGGGATCCCCACTTCTACCAACGGGGCTATTTCACTACCCTAAGAGACATAACCTAACATGGCAACCACGAATAGCAGAGTAGCTGACGCTCGAATACGCGACAAGATCATGTCGGCAGAGGATGCTGCGGCGCTTATCCAACCGGGCAGCACGGTCGGAATGAGCGGGTTTACCGGTGCAGGCTACCCTAAAGTCGTGCCGATTGCCCTAGCCGAGCAGATCGAGCATGCCCACCAGTATGGGCGGCCTTTCCAGGTGCGCGTCTGGACGGGCGCATCCACCGCGCCCGAGCTTGATGGCGCTCTCGCCAGGGCCAACGGCATCGAACTGCGCCTGCCCTACCAGTCCGACCCAACCTGCCGCGCCCGGATCAACGACGGGCGCATGGAGTATATCGACATGCACCTCAGCCACGTCGCCCAGGCGGTGTGGCAGGGATTCCTCGGTCACCTCGATGTCGCCGTCGTCGAGGTGACAGCTATCCACGCGGACGGGCAGATTGTACCATCATCATCGGTGGGTAATAACAAGACGTGGCTCGATTGCGCCGATAAGATCATCCTGGAGGTGAACAACTGGCAGCCCGAGCAACTGGAGGGCATGCACGACATCTACTACGGCACCAGGCTGCCGCCCGAGCGGAAGCCGATCCCGATCACCGCCGCTGGCGACCGGATTGGCTCGCCCTACTTCAGTTGCGATTCCGCTAAAATCATTGCGGTGGTTGAGACCAACGCGCCCGACCGGAACAGTTCGTTCAGCCCGCCCGACGAGGTATCGCAGATGATCGCCGGCCACATCCTGGAGTTCCTGGAACACGAGATCACGAAGGGTCGGCTCTCACCCAGCCTGCTGCCACTCCAGTCGGGCGTGGGCAATATCGCTAACGCGGTGATGTCCGGCCTGGCCGAGAGCCGCTTCGAGGGGCTAACCGCCTACACCGAGGTACTCCAGGACGGCATGCTCCACCTGCTCGACATGGGTAAGCTGACGGTCGCCTCGACCACCGCCTTCTCCCTGAGCCCGGCCGCCACCAAGCGGCTCTACGCGAACCTGGAACACTACCGTAGCCGAGTCATCCTGCGGCCCCAGGAGATCAGCAACCACCCCGAGGTCATTCGCCGCCTGGGCTGCCTGGCTATGAACGGTATGATCGAGGCCGACATTTACGGTAACGTCAACTCGACCCACGTGATGGGCACGAGCATCCAGAATGGCATCGGCGGCTCGGGCGACTTCGCACGGAACGCCTATATCTCGTTCTTTATGACTCCCTCAACCGCCAAGGGCGGCGCAATCTCGTGCATCGTTCCCATGGTTTCGCACGTTGACCACACCGAACACGATGTCCACGTGATCGTCACTGAGCAGGGCCTAGCCGACCTGCGCGGGCTCTCGCCCAAGCAGCGCGCCGAGCAGATCATCGAGAAGTGCGCCCACCCTGATATGCGCCCGGCCCTGCGCGACTACCACCGCCGCGCCATGAGCGGCTCATCGGGCAAGCACACCCCGCATCTGCTCGACGAGGCTCTCAGTTGGCACATTGGCTACCTCCGTGATGGGCAGATGCCGCCCTCGCGGTAATACGGTGTGTTCTGTAGCCGCTGACTCCTCACGGGAGCCGGTGCGGCTATCCTCAGGTGAAGGTTATCAGCGGCGCGCTGCCGGTGCGCCGGATGATGTCGAGCTGCGCCATCACCCGCTCGTAGGCCGCCGCGAGCGGGAAGATGGTTTTGCTGACCCGCATATCGGCGTCGGTGGAGAGCGGGTGCCAGAAGACGCCGTCGCTGTTCACCGTCAGTTCGGGGGCTACGCTGACCATGCTCAGCTCATAGCCCTCGTTCGAGAAGCCGCGTCTCGCCATGGGCCGGATGAAGTGATCCTCTTCGGGGATGTCCAGCCCCTGGTGAAACGCACAGATCTCGGCGATGTGCGCCGCGTTCGCGGGCGTCTCTGTCGTCGAGAGGCGCACGCGGAATCCAGCCCCTTGGAGCGCCGTAATCCCCGCGACCGTCCTAGCCCACGATCCGGCCCCGCGATAGGCGTCGTGTTCCTCGGCCCGCCCGCCATCAAGGCTCACCTGGACGATCAGGTTATCGTTGGCAATAGCAGTCAGCTTCGCCAGCCGCGACCCGCGCAGCAGCATCGCGTTCGTGAGCAGGGTCGTCCGCACCCGTGCCGATGCGTAGTCCAGCATGGCGTAGATCTCGCTCAAGACAAGTGGCTCGCCGCCGGTGAAGAAGACATCGGTGCAGCCGAGATCAACCGCCTCGTCCACCAGACGCATCGCGTTATCCAGGCCAATCGCCCGACGCGGCGCCGTCGGGCTCGACTCGGCCAGGCAATACGCGCAGCGCAGGTTGCAGTCGTAGTTGGTGTAGATCCAGAGCTTCCACTTCGGATCGGGTGCAGCGTCCATCAGCATCAACTGGTAGGTGCCGACGCGCCAGGCGTTGGCTGGTTGATCTCAGCCCGCTCGTGCAGCAGGGCAGCGATATCATGCTCAATCGACTCGGGCGTGTCAGTCGGCGCGTAACGGCGGCACACAACCCCGTCCCAATCAACCAGGAACTTGGTGAAATTCCACTTGATGGTGTCGATGCCCAGAAAGCCCGGCTGCTCCGCTTTGAGGTAGGCAAACAGCGGGTGCGTCTCCGAGCCGTTTACGTCGATTTTGGCAAAGAGTGGGAATGTCACCCCATAATTGCGCGTGCAAAACTGCCCAATCTCCGCCTCGTCCCCTGGCTCCTGGAGGAACTGGTTGCTGGGAAAGCCCAGCACAACGACTCCCTTGTCCTTGAATCGCTGATACAGCGCCTCCAACCCCGTGTACTGCGGAGTCAGGCCGCAGTTGCTCGCCACATTCACCACCAGCAGCACCTTACCCCGGTAGGCGGACAGCGGCTGCGGAGTTCCGTCAAGCAGGTTCGCGCTGAAGTCGTATATGCCCATAGCTCACATCTCTTTCGCTAGATAGCTCAGACAGCCCCGAATCAGGTACAGATAACTCCTGTGCATGTAGTATGCGCTTAATCTTGCGATGGTGCAAGGATTTCGCCCTCGCATCCAGGGCTGATGCAAAGTCATATGATCGCCGGACAGCCCTCACCCCCCAGCCCCCTCTCCCTGAACGGGAGAGGGGGCTGGGGGGTGAGGGTCGGAGGGTGACTTTACACACGCCCGAATTCAGCATGGCTCATCCTTGACATCACTAGGCTCTTCTCGTATGATGGGCGTGCGTACTGTAAACCATAAACATCGGCGAATTGACGCCGTTATCCTTGCCCTGCGCAGCGAAACTATCGGCGGTGCGAGCGTTTCACTTTACGGTCACGGCCAGAAATGGAGCTTCTATGAGCCAGCGACGAGGACGATGGACGGTGGCGCTTACCCTGCTTGCGCTGGTGCTGTTGTTCGGCGCTATGCCGCCAGTTGCTGGACAGGCCCAGACCTCAAAGGTGTATTTCTCGCAGACAGGGCACTACGTGGGCGGAGCCTTCCGCACGTTCTGGGAGAACCGGGGCAGCCTCGCCATTTTCGGCTTCCCTGTCAGCGAGGAATTCGTACAAAAGAGCGACGGGCGGCTGGTTCAGTACTTTGAGCGCGCCCGCTTTGAGCAGATCGGCAGCGGAAATACTACCTTCGTCGGGCTTGGCCTGATCGGCACCGACTATCTCCGCGCCCGCAGCCTGGGATTCCCTCGCGTCGCCCCGGTCACAAATACGTCCACCCAGCGCTACTTCCCAGAGACAGGACACACCCTGAACGGGGCGTTTAAGCGTTACTGGGATGGCAAGGGCAGTCTGTCGATCTTCGGCTTCCCTCTGAGCGAGGAGATCACCGAGCAACTCGATGATGGTCGCAACTACACCGTGCAATACTTCGAGCGTGCGCGCTTCGAGCTTGTGGGCAGCCAGGTACGCCTCGGTCTGCTCGGCAGTGTTCTCGTGCCGTGTCAGCGCCGCCCCGGCTTGCCGCCCAACAGCCCGCCCAACGGCCCCTTGCCCGAGGGTGCTACCAGCGAGTGCAACGCCATCCCCAATGCCGTCGCGAACGGGCGGGTCTATCCAGACGTGAGCGTTCCCGGCACCGTCCTCGGCTTTGAGGCCCGTGGCTACCTGCCGAACGAGCCGGTGAGCTTGTGGCTGAACCTGCCCAACGGCACCACTCGCGGCCTACCCTACCAGGCTATCGCCGGTGGCGATGGCTACGTCCTAATTGGCTTCCGTACCGAGGCCAACGACCTCATCGGCCAGTGGAGCCTTGTCGGCCAGGGCACCCAGAGCGGGCGCGTTATTCTTGCGCCGTTCCGGCTCCAGCGGTAGGGAATAGGTCGTCTCAGCGAACGGGTGTCAGCATGGGCGAAGATCGTGGCCCCAGACTCATGCACCGTAACAGTTGACAGCTTTTCGGGCTACTGCTATACTTCGCCCGTCATCGGACAAACGAAAGTAAACAGTTCTGTGTTTTTTACCGTCTCGAAGCAGGATAAGCGCGTGAAAAAGCCGGTTCGCCGGTCTGGTTAGCGCTGCTTGCACGAGAGATCGAGTGTAGGCCCGACTCACCAGATAGTGTGGTGAGCCGGGCCTTTTGTATCCAACGGAGTATCCTTACTTATGAACGAGCGCAGCCTTGTGGTCGCCGCCGTTGCCTACACGCCGCGCCACAGCCGCCCCGAGCTGTTTGGCTCATGTCAACTGAGATCGGAGACACCACGTTATGTCGCTGCCTGAACGTTTTTACTTGGTCGAGACAACTCTGCGCGAGGGTGAGCAGTTCGCCGGTGCCCGCTTTGATAGCGCGCAGCGTGTGGCGATAGCCGAGGCTGTCGATGCCTTTGGGGTCGAGTATATCGAACTGACGTCACCCGCTGCCTCGCCGCAGAGTGCGCGTGACCTGGAGACGATTGCCCGCCGTGGGCTGCGCGCACGTATTCTGACCCATATCCGCTGCCATATGGACGACGCCCGATTGGCGGTTGAAGCCGGTGCCCACGGCGCGAACTTGCTTTTCGCCACCTCTGAGCAACTGCGCCAGGTGAGCCACGGTCGCACCCTTGATGAGATCATCGAGCGGGCTATCGAGGTGATCACCTACCTCCAGCGCCACGGCCTTGAGGTGCGTTTTTCTTGTGAGGACAGCTTCCGCACCCCGCTCCCCGACCTACTCCGCGTCTACCGGGCCATCGACGGCCTTGGTGTGCAGCGCATTGGATTAGCCGACACCGTCGGCATCGCCGCGCCGCGCCAAGTCTATGATATTCTCTCCGCTGTGCGCGCCGCCGTGAGCTGCGACATCGAGTTCCACGGCCATAACGACGGCGGTTGTGCCATCGCCAACGCCTTCTGCGCCATGGAAGGCGGGGCCACGCATATCGACGTGACCGTCCTGGGCATCGGCGAGCGCAACGGCATCGCCTCCCTGGGCGGAATCATCGCTCGTCTGGCCACGATTGACCCGGCCCTGGTGGCCCGCTACAACGTGGACATGCTGCCCGAGATCGACCAGATGGTGGCCGACATGGTCGGGATCGCCATCCCCTTCAACAGTTGCATCACCAGTCCCACGGCCTTCACTCACAAGGCGGGGATGCACACCAAAGCGGTGCTGGCCGACCCGCGCAGCTACGAGGCGCTCGACCCGAGCCTGTTTGGTCGGACGCGCACAGTGGCCGTGGCGCACCGCCTGGTGGGCTGGCACGCGATTGCCGAGCGCGCCCGCGAGCTGGGGATCTACCTCAGCGAGGCTCAGGCCCGCGTCGCCGCCGCCCGGATCAAGGCTCTCGGCGATGAGCACGATATTGATGGCAATACGGTGGATGAGCTGTTATACGAGTACGCGGAGTGAATGCAGAATGCAGAATGCAAAATGCAGAATGCAAAATGCAAAATGCAGAATGCAGAATGCAGAATGCAAAATGCGACCGTGTACGACAACAGATATCGCAATCCTAATACCCAGTGTGGTAGGCAATTTTGCATTTTGCATTTTGCATTTTGCATTGCCGAGCGAAGCGAGGCACTATGGCACAGACATTAAGCGAGCAGATTCTCAGCCGGGCGGCTGGGCGAACAGTCAGCGCGGGCGAGGTGGCGTCGGTGGCGGTGGATCTGGTGATGATGCACGACAGCCTCTCGCCCAGTATCATCAAGATTATGGAGCAGGAGCTGGGCGCTGAGCGGGTCTGGGATCCCGAGCGTGTGGCGGTGGTGATCGACCATGTGGCCCCGGCGGCCACGGTGCAGACAGCGGAGAAGCAGAACGAGGTGCGGCGTTGGGTGCAACGCCAGGGCATCAGGCACTTCTACGATGTGGGCCGGGGCATCTCGCACCCGGTGCTGGTCGAGGAGGGCGTGGCCCAGCCCGGCATGGTGATCGTCGGCAGCGACAGCCACTCCACCGCCTACGGTTGCGTGGGTGCCTTCGGCAGCGGCATGGGTTCCACCGACATCGCTCTGGCGGCGGCCACTGGTCGTACCTGGTTCCGCATCCCCGAGACGGTGCTGGTGCGGGCGACGGGCCGCTTCCGCCCCGGCGTGAGCGCCAAGGATCTGGCCCTGCACGCCGCCCGCGAACTGCGCGCCGATGGGGCGACCTACGCCGCCGTCGAGTGGCACGGCGTGGAGTTCCTCACGGTGATGGAGCGTATGACCCTGGCAACCTTCTCGATTGAGGTGGGCGCGAAGGCGGGCCTCGTGCCGCCCGTAGGCATCCCCCAGCAGGTTCCCGATTGGCTCAAGGTGCAGGAGGGTGCCAGCTACATCCGCATTATCGAGGTGAACCTGGACACCCTGGAGCCGCAGGTCAGCGCGCCGAGCGTTGTGGACAATGTCTTCGACCTGAGCGCACTAGGGCGCGTGCCAGTGGACGTGGTCTATCTGGGCACCTGCACCAACGGCCACTACGAGGATCTGGCGGCGGCGGCGCGGATCTTGGACGGCAAGCATGTGGCCCCCGGCGTGCGCCTGATGGTGGTGCCTGCCAGCCGCGACGCCCTGCTACGGGCCACTGAAGACGGCACCCTGGCCAAGCTGATCGCCGCCGGTGCGGCCCTGGGCACCCCCGGCTGCGGCGCATGCATTGGCCGACACATGGGCGTCCTCGGCCCCAACGAGACCTGCCTATTCACCGGGAATCGCAACTTCCGTGGGCGCATGGGCAGCCCCGATGCCAACATCTACCTGGCCTCCGCCGAAGTCGCCGCCGCCACCGCGCTTACCGGGTTTATTACCCACCCGCAGGATGTTCTTTGAAATGCAAAATGCAAAATGCAAAATGCAAAATTGATTTTTTGCATTTTGCATTTTGCATTGGAGGTTATTATGTCCCGCGTATGGATCTTCGGCCAGGATATTAACACCGACCAGATCATCCCTGGCCGCTTCGCGCCGATCATGCTGAAGAACGAGGACGATCTGCGCAAGTACCCGTTTGTCGAGCATCGGCCCGAGTTCGCCGGTAGCGTACAACCGGGCGACATCATCGTGGCCGGGAATAACTTTGGCTGCGGCAGTTCACGTGAGTACGCGCCCCTAGCCCTGAAGATGGTCGGCGTGGGCGCGATCATCGCCCCGCTGTTCGCCCGCATCTTCTTCCGCAACGCCCTGAACTTGGGTATTCCCTGCTTCACCGCTGAGCTGACCACCCAGTTGCACGATGGCCAGGAGGTGGAGTTGGTTCTGGAGGATGGCGTGATTATTACCGAGAGCGGCGAGAAGATCGCTCTGCCGCCGCCGCCCGTCTTCCTGCGTGAGGTTTGGGCCGCCGGTGGAATTGTGCCCTTCTACCGCCAGCACGGGCGCTTCCCTGGCGAGGCTCCACGGTGACGGATGATGTGTTGACACAGAAAGAATGACGTAATGCGAGTATGTGTGATCTCCGGCGACGGGATCGGCCCGGAGGTACTCGGGGCCGCTGTGAGCGTGCTGCGAACCGTCGTCCCCAATGTGGAGTTGATCGAGGTTGAGGCCGGCTGGGCGACCTTCCAGCGCCTCGGGGTGGCCCTACCCGACGCTACCCTGGCGGCGGCGCGGGTGGCCGACGCGGTTCTCTTTGGGGCGGTGGCATCGCCGAGCCACAACGTACCCGGCTACCGCAGCCCCATCGTGGCGCTGCGCCGTGAGCTGGATCTGTACGCGAACATTCGCCCGGTGGTGGGATTGCAGATTGACGCGCCCGTCTGCAATCCACAATCTGCAGCCTGCAATCTTGTGGTCGTGCGCGAGAACACCGAGGGGCTGTACGCCGGGCGCGAGCGCCTGGAGGACGGCGGCGACACGGCCATCGCTGAGCGGCTGATCACCCGGCGGGCCAGCGCACGGATCGTGCGCGTTGCCTTCGACCTCGCCCGCAGCCGGGCCGCCGCCGGCCACGCGCAGCCCAAGGTGACGATTGTGCATAAAGCCAATGTGCTACGGGTCAGCGATGGGCTTTTTCGCACCGTGGCCCTGGAGGTAGCCGCCGGCTACCCCGACATCACGACCGAGGAGATGCTGGTGGACGTGGCGGCGATGTGGCTGGCCCAGTACCCCGAGCGCTTTGATGTGGTCGTCACCACCAACCTCTTCGGCGACATCCTCTCGGATGTGGCCTGTATTCACGGCGGCGGCTTGGGCCTGGCTTCGAGCGCCAACCTCGGCGAGGGCCGCGCCCTGTTTGAACCCGTCCACGGTGCCGCGCCTGACATTGTCGGTAAGGGTATCGCGAACCCCCTGGCCGCCATTGAGTGCGTGGCCATGCTTCTGGAATGGCGTCGCCGCGCCGACTGCGCCGCCCATGTGCGCGCCGCCGCCGCCCGCGTCCTCGCCGATGGCCCACGCACGCCCGACTTGGGCGGAACATCTACCACCGCCGATGTGACCCGTGCGGTGATTGCCCGGCTGTAGGGGCGCGGCGTGACGCACCCCTACGGGTTCTATAATTAATATTGGTGAGATGATTTCGAGGAGTTATACCAATGACCGCGTCATGCCCTGAGTGCGCCGCTGATGTTACGTTGGCCGCCGATACCATGGAGAGCGAGATCGTCGCCTGCCCCGACTGCGGGGCCGAGCTTGAGGTGGTGAGCCTCGACCCGCCGACCCTGGCCCTGGCCCCCGAAGTCGAAGAGGACTGGGGAGAATAATGCAAAATGCAAAATGCAAAATGCAAAAATTGACTCGTGAAGCATTTTGCATTTTGTATTCTACATTTTGCATTTTGTATTCCACATTTTGCATTTTGCATTTTGCATTTTGCATTGGAGCCTGATATGCGTATTGCCGTTCTTGCCTCGCGCGTCCGCGCCGAGGAGAAGCTGATCTTCACCGAGCTGGAACGCCGTGGCATCGACTATGTCAAAATCGATGACCGCGAGCAGATCTTCGATCTGCACCAGCGCGAGTATCCGTTCGACGTGGTGCTGGAGCGCTGCATCCAGCATGGCCGCGCCATGTACATGCTCAAGATCTTCAACGACGCCGGGGTGCCCACGGTCAATACCTACCACGTGGCCAGCACCTGCGGCGATAAGTTCCTGACCACGCAGGCGCTCGTCCACGCCGGGGTTCCCACGCCCGCCAACGTGCTGGCCTTCACCCCCGAGAGTGCCCTGGAGGCCATTGAGCAGATGGGCTACCCGGTTGTCCTCAAGCCGGTGGTCGGCTCATGGGGCCGCATGGTCAGTAAGATCAACGACCGCGACGCCGCCGAGGCTGTGCTTGAACACCGCGATGTGCTGGGCAGCTACCAGCACAGCATCTACTACATTCAGGAGCTGATCAACAAGCCCGGCCGCGACATCCGCTCGTTCGTGGTGGGCGACGAGTGCATCGCCGCGATCTACCGCACCAGCGAGCACTGGATCACCAACACTGCTCGCGGCGGCCAGGCATCCAACTGTCCGATCACCCCCGAACTGGCCGACCTGAGCATCCGTGCGGCCAACGCGGTGGGCGGCGGCGTGGTGGCGGTCGATCTGCTGGAGACGCAGGACGGGCGCATCCTGGTGAACGAGGTGAACTACACCATGGAGTTCCGCAACAGCATCGACACGACCGGCGTGAACATCCCGGCCAGGATCGTGGATTATGCGCTGAAGGTTGGGCGAGGATGAATGCACAATGCACAATGCACAAGTGTGAGTTTTGCATTGTGCATTGTGCATTGTGCATTCAAGAAGTGAGAATCTATGACCATACGAGTGAGCATTGTCGGTGCCTCGGGCTACGTGGGCGGCGAGCTGCTGCGGCTGCTGCTCTGGCACCCTGAGGTAGAACTGGCCCAGGCCACCAGTGGGCGCAACGCCGGGCGCTATCTCTACCAGGTTCACCCGAACCTGCGCGGGCGCACGGCGCTCCAGTTCATCCACCCCGACAAGCTGGAGCCATGCGACCTGCTGTTTCTGGCCCTGCCCCACGGCGAGGCGGCCAAGGCTATCGAGCACTACGCCGGGTTGGCTGAGCGGATCATCGACTGTAGCGCCGATTTTCGTCTGGACGACCTAGTCGCCTACAAGCGCTGGTATGGCGAGGATCACCCGGCGCCCGCGTGGCTCGGGCGCTTTGTCTACGGGCTGCCCGAGGTGAGACGCGATGCCCTGCGTGGGGCGCGCTACGCCAGCGGGGTTGGCTGTAACGCCACCGCCAGCAACCTGGCCCTGCTGCCCCTGGTGCAGGCCGGGCTGGTTGATCGCACCAAGCCCATACTGATCGAGGTGAAGGTCGGCTCATCAGAGGGCGGGGCGACCGGCAGCGAGAGCAGCCACCACCCCGAGCGCGCCGGTGCGGTACGCTCCTTCGCCCCGGTGGGCCACCGCCACAGTGCCGAGATCCGCCAGGTGACCGGCCTAGAGAACACGCACCTCTCGATTACGTCGGTCGAACTGGTGCGCGGTGCCTTGGCCACCGCCCACGTCTTCGCCGTGCGCCCCCTAGCCGAGAAGGATCTCTGGCTGGCGTACCGGGCCTTCGCCAAAGACCAACCTTTTCTGCGTATCGTCAAAGAGCGCCAGGGCATCTACCGCTACCCCGAGCCAAAGATCCTGGCCGGTAGCAACTTCGCCGACATCGGATTCGCCCTTGACCCCGAGAGCGGGCGGATCGTCAGCATCTGCGCGATCGACAATCTGATGAAGGGGGCCGCCGGCAGCGCCGTGCAGTGTATGAACCTTATGCTCGGCCTCGACGAAACCCTCGGCCTCGAATTCCCTGGCCTGCACCCGGTGTAATGGGCCAAACGGGGATACTCAGGGAGACGGCGTTACTTTTGTTCTCCTGCGAACCATGCCTCAGGCATGGTTCAAATCAGCGTGACAATCTGTCACGCTGGTTTGAAGCATCCCTGAGGCATGGTTCAAAATGGGAACATTCAGCTTTACAGTTTTGCAATGATGCGACGAGGCGATGAGGCGATACGGAGCGCCTCATCGCCTCGTCGTTTCGTCGCTGAACTGTCACGCTGGTTTGAAGCATCCCTTAGCGCACGATGAGCGGCAGGCAGACGATAGAGAGACTACGATTGACGGTCACGCTGTACGTATGGGTGGTTCTACCATCCTCGGCATTGACCGTGAAGGTGACGGGTGGGTTTGCGCCGACCTGCAGATTGTTGAGTATCACGGGGCTACCTGAGGTCGCAGGCGCGTTATCCACCGTGAGTGTGGCGGTACTGTCGGCCACGTTCGGTATGATAACGAAGCGCGTGACAGCATGGGGTACGCTCACCGTGTAGGAGTAGGTGCCTGTGGCAAATGCCGGGCTAAGTGCGCCCGCGCTCACCTGCAAACTGCCCAGGTAGGCATTCGTTGAGATAACTTTTACCGGAATGACTGTGGATGTGGTCGCTCCATAAAACTTGTCACCCTCGTAGCGGGCGGCGACGTTGCGCATACCGTTCAAAAGTGCGGTGGTGGTGAGAACTGCCTGGTTTGGGTTCGGTGTCCCCACACCAATCTTGCTCACGCCGATGACCGTCTCGCCATCGAGAAAGGCGACGGTGCCCGAGGGCAAGGGCTGGTCTAGGGGTGCGGTAGGCGTGAGTGACATGGTAGCCGTAAGGATCACTGTCTGCCCTGATACCAGGGAGATGGTCGAGGATTCGAGCGAAATCGTCGATACCTGATTGCCTCCCAAGCCCAGGCGGTTGACGGTGATGGTGTAGGTATGGATGGTCACCTCATCCTGGGCCGTAACCGTGATGCTGATTGGGTTTGCGCCGACCTGGATGTTGTTGATCGTCACGGGGCTGCCCGAGGTCGCGGGGGTACCATTCAGCGTAAGCGTGGCGGTACTGTCGGCCACGCTCGGCGTCAGTGTGACGCTTGTGTCCTTATAGGCCACCGCCACCGTGTAGGCGCTATTATCCGCAGCAAATGCCGGGCTGAGCATACCTGGGTTCACCAACAGGCCGTCCAGATTGGCGTTCGTCGAGATGACATCCAGCGAAATGGGCGCGGACGTGCTGACACCGTAGACGGTGTCGCCCTCGTAGCGTGCGGTAATGGTGTGTCCACCGTTCGCGAGCGCTGACGTGGTGAACGTCGCCTGGCTTGGGTTCAGTGTGCCCACACCGACAGCCGTCTCTCCATCCAGAAAAGTGACCGTACCTGAGGGCTGTCCGCTATGAGCACCAGCCCCGAATACCACGGTGGCCGTAAAGGTCACCGGCTGTCCGGTCACGGCGCGTGCGGTTGAGGCGTTGAGCGAGGTTATCGATGCCTGATTCCCTTCGAGGGCTAAGCGGTTGACCGTGACGTTGTACGTGTGGGTGGTCTGCCCATCTGGGGCCGTGACGACAATGGTCACGGGGTTTGGGCCGACCTGTAGGTTGTTGAGCGTCACAGGGCTGCCCGAGGTTGCAGGGTTGCCGTTCACCGTCATCGTCGCATCGGGTTCGGCGGTGCTCAGGGTCGTCGTAATGCTTGTGACATCATAGAGGACGTTTACGGTGTAGGAGTCGTTGTCTGCGGTAAATGGCGGGATAAGTTCAGCCGAACTCACCAGCAGATCGCCCAGGTTGGCACTTGTTGAGATAACTTCCAGCGACACGGGCGTGGATGTGCTGACGCCATACGTATTATCGCCCTCATAGTGAGCGGTAATGCTGTGGACGCCGTTTGCGAGCGCCGAGGTCGTGAAGGTCGCCTGGTGTGTTGTTGCGTCCAGTGTACTCACGCCGATGACCGTCACGCCATCGCTGTCGAAGAAGGTGACGGTACCCGAGGGTTGCCCTGGCGTCACGGTGGCGGTAAAGGTCACCGGTTGCCCAGTCACCGACGATTGAATGGGTGTGCCGAGTGAAGAGGTTGGGGTTTGTAGCGTGGTTGTCGACGTCAAGGCCCCGCCGACAGTCAGGTTACGGATCTCGTGGAAGTTGGTCACTCCGCCCGTGCTGCCGGAGAATCCCATCTTGAAGGTGGCGGGGGGAGCAGACACGCCGGCGGCGGTGAGATCGAATGTGTCGATGACCTTCTCGAACCCGTTGCCGAAGTCCATATCAACCGAGATCTTCTGGTTGAGGATCGTGATGCGGACGGTGCGAGGGTTGGCACGTGTCACATTGTCAACTCTATGCGGGGGATCGAGTGCGGAGAGTTGGACATATTTCAGAAGGTTATAGCCAGTCTTGTTCGTTCCTGGGCCGCGAATAGCAACGGTTTGTGGCGTGGGGCTAAGGGTGCAGGTGATGGTGCAGCCACCGAACCGGCTCGTTGTGAAGTTACCAAACTCATCGAAGCCGATACCCACGTAGCCATTCGTCACCCCGTTCTTGCCATTGTCAAGATCTACGCTGTAGCCCAGGGCACCGCCTAGCGCCCCCAACGTTGGAGTGATGGTGTCGCCGCTAAACAGGAAGAAACTAAAGCCGTCACCTCCGGTGCTTGTGTTTGGTAGCGAGTCGTGGATTGCATACTGGAAGGTGATCTGGATACCATTGTCGGAGCTAAAGGGCTTGTTGTAGAAGGCCGAGCCGGTCGTGTTGTAATTATTGTTGGTCAGTTGGAGCCAACCTAGCCCAATGGCATCCGTGTTGCCACCCGTCAACATGTCGCGAGGAGTCAGTGGCATCAGCGTCCAGTCGGGGGCGCTGACACCCGTGAACGGCTCGTCAATCGTAATCGCCATATCCGCCTGGGCCGGTGTGACGTGCGCGCCAAGGGAAAAGATGAGAACGACAGCGATCAAGATCAGAGAAACAATGTACGTTCGGTAGGTTTTTCGCTGGCTAAGCATAGATGTTCCTCGAAAGAGTTAAATGTAATAGTGGAATACGCTCGACCTAAAACCTGAAACCTCGCACCTGAAACCTTATCATACGGTAAAATACCACCGTTCCGATCACACCTCCACACAGATAGATGCTCATGCCCACGCAGCGACGCACCGACCCGCCTTCACGGGCTTCCACGAGGATCATTGGCCTTGCCTCTCTCGGCATCGCCCTGATTTTGTTAGGTGCCGGGTATCTCTTCAGCATCGCATCCGGTACCAGTCGGCATCTGGACGCTCTTGTTGTGACACCCGCGCCCATCCCGTGGCGCCAGAAACCTGCCCCCATGCTCATCCTGCCCACCATCCCCACCACGTCCGATGTCCCCGCTGGGCCAGTCACGATCCTGCTTCTCGGCAACGACCGCCGTCCCGGTGAGGAGGCTACCCCGCGTGCAGATGCGATCATGGTCGTGCGTTATGATCCAGATCGTCGTCGTGTCTCCATACTATCACTTCCACGCGACCTTTGGGTAGCCATACCCGGCTATGGTGAGAACCGCCTCAACACCGCGTACCTTCGGGGTGAGTACGATGGTTCTCCCGGTACTGGCATGGCCTTGGCCAAAGCTACGGTGAGCGACCTACTCGGCATTCCGATCAGCTATGTGGCCGTGGTAGACTTTCGCGGCTTCATTGGCATAATCGACGCACTTGACGGGGTGACGGTCGATGTTTCGGCGACCCTGGTTGATGATCACTTCCCCACCGCCGACCACGGCTTCACCACGGTGCGCTTTGCGCCTGGCCTACAGTCGATGGATGGCGCGACTGCCCTCACCTACTGTCGCGTGCGCCACCCCGACGATGATTTCGCCCGCCACCGCCGCCAGCAGGCGGTACTGCTGGCCATCGCCGCCCGCCTGCGCGAGCGCGGTGTCGGCAATCTGCTGGCCGCCGAGCATCTGAGTGGTGCCCTCGTTGGCTTTGTACAGACCGATATGCCCCGCGACCAGATCATCAACCTTGCCTTGTCTATGCACAACCTGGATCTGTCCGCTATCGAGCGCTACTTCCTTACTACCGACGACGTGACCTTCGGCGTCGATAACGACCGCTACGCGCTTCTGCCACACCCCGGCGTGATATCCTCCCTGACCCAGCACCTCCTCGGCGCACTTCCGTAGAGAACAATAAGGCAGGGAGAATATTACTTTGTTAGACATGTTTCAAT
>Ga0194060_10000870_pt1 | contig 22016 bp, 22 predicted proteins | sample SepL225m_MetaG_FD_163427 | JGI IMG/M metagenome (GOLD analysis project Ga0194060, IMG submission 163427) | Anoxic zone freshwater microbial communities from boreal shield lake in IISD Experimental Lakes Area, Ontario, Canada - Sep2016-L222-5m | ecosystem: Environmental > Aquatic > Freshwater >... | reverse complement strand
TAAGTAATGAAGAAAAAGTGGTCTTACTTTCTCGAATAATTCTAGATCGCCCAACTACGGTTAAGTCTGGCAAGGAGTTAACAGTTAAAGGAACACTCTTACCAGTTTTGGCAGGACAAGTAGTTCTACTTCAGAAATATGTTTCAGGTAAGTGGCAAAATATAGGGACAGCTACAGCCACTGGAGCCAATGGAGAGTTTCAAATTAGCATTATTGAGAGCAAGAAAGGAGTAACGAAATTGCGAGTTCAAATAACTACCAAGAATGAACAAGTTCTAACTCCCGAATTCACCGTGGTGGTTCGCTAATCATGGTTAAAGTCGATGACAAAATAGAAGAAGCAATCAAAGAGATTTTTAGTGGTGATAAGCCGTGGGTCACAATTGTTTGGGATGACCCAGTTAATTTGATGTCCTATGTAACCTATGTCTTAATGGAGCTTTTTGGTTACACGCGAGAAAAAGCTCACGAGCTAATGATGAAAGTTCACACAGAGGGTAAAGCAGTTGTTTCAACGGGAAGTCGAGAAGAAATGGAACACGATGTTGCCCGTTTACATGAATATGGATTATGGGCGACTCTGCAACGAGGTGATCAGGCGCTATGACAGATCAGAATTCAGATGAACAACACGGATTCCATCGCCACGGAGATAACGCCTTTGTAGCTGAATTTTCTGAATCTGAGCGCGAAGTACTTATTAATCTGGTAGAACAAATTATTGAACTCCTTGGAGAGCGCACGGATAACCATGTAGATGATCCACTTGCCGCAATGGTTGGAATTACAACTCATGATTCACCACCAGAAGATGAAGTATTACTTCGACTTCTACCTAATGCCTATGCAGATCAGGTGGATGCGGCAGAGTTTCGTCGGTACACCGAATCAACATTAAGAGCGAAAAAGTATGCGCACTCTATGTCTATGCGAATTACATTAAAGAGTGCACTAGATGGAATTATTGAAGTAGATCATGAAGGCGCAAATGATTGGTTGGGCGCTATGAACGATATTCGCTTGGCACTTGGCGTTCGATTAAAGGTAGAACAAACCAGCCATGAAGAGTTGGAACTCTTAGCACCAGATGATCCGATGCGCGGGGTCTACGCGGTTTATAGTTGGTTAGGTTGGCTGCAAGAATCCTTAATAGTTGCGCTTATGGATGAAGCTATTTAGTTTTCACAACACGCTCACGGTAGGCTTGGCCTGTGAGTAATGCACCCATTGGAATCTTTGATTCAGGAGTAGGTGGCCTTACCGTTGCTAGAGCAATTCTGGACCAACTTCCAAATGAATCAACCATTTATATCGGTGATACTGCACGAGGTCCTTACGGTCCGCGGCCTTTAGCAGAAGTACGTGAATTTGCATTAGAAACTTTAGATTTCTTAGTTGAGCAAGGTGTCAAAGCTTTAGTAATAGCGTGCAATACAGCAAGTGCTGCAATGCTTCGCGATGCTCGTGAACGCTATAAGGTTCCAGTTATTGAAGTAATCCAACCCGCGGTGAGACGCGCAGTTGCTGCAACTAGAAGTGGACATATCGGAGTTATTGGAACGCGCGCAACGGTTGATTCCAAAGCTTACTTAGATGCATTTGCCGCAGCACCACAATTGCAGATTACATCTATAGCTTGTCCTGATTTTGTTGAATTTGTAGAACGCGGTGAGACTTCAGGTCCTGCAATTACGAAGATAGCCCGTGACTACTTAGCACCAGTTATGGAAGCAAAAGTTGATACTTTAGTTTTGGGCTGTACACACTATCCACTACTAACTGGAGTTATTTCATACGTTATGGGAGAAGGTGTAACTCTGGTTTCAAGTGCTGAAGAAACAGCGAAGGATCTTTATCGCACTTTAGTTGAAAACAATTTACTGCGAGATGCTCGTAGTGGTGCACCAACACATAAATTCTTAGCAACTGGCGATGCAAAAGCTTTTGAAAGCTTAGCTCGACGTTTTCTAGGTCCAGAAGTAACCCGCGTTGAACACCAAGATCTATAAAACATAGGAGCAGCAAATGGCACGCAATGATGGACGACAAGTTAATGACCTGCGCGAAATTAAGTTCACTCGCGGATGGCTTGACCATGCCGAAGGATCTGTTCTTGTTGAGTTCGGTAAGACCCGAGTTCTATGTGTCGCATCATTTTCTCCAGGAGTCCCTCGTTGGTTAAAAGATTCAGGCAATGGGTGGGTCACATCTGAATATGCGATGTTGCCACGTGCTACTCATACTCGTTCTGACCGTGAGAGCGTAAAAGGCAAGCTGGGCGGCCGTACGCAAGAGATTTCACGTTTAGTAGGACGTTCACTTCGTGCAATTGTGAATATGAAAGAACTTGGTGAAAACACAATTGTTATCGATTGCGATGTATTACAAGCCGATGGTGGTACCCGTACTGCAGCTATAACTGGTGCCTATGTCGCACTTGCAGATGCAATCTCTTGGGCTAAGGCTCAAGGCCACATCAAGGCAAGTGCTAATCCTTTAAGTGATGGTGTTGCAGCAGTGAGTGTTGGCATTATTGATGGAGTTCCGATGCTAGATCTTTGCTATGAAGAAGATGTGCGCGCTGAAACAGATATGAATGTTGTTGTTGCTGGGGATGGCCGATTTATTGAGGTGCAAGGCACCGCAGAAGGTGCGCCGTTTGATCGTGCATTACTTAATCAGCTTCTAGATTTAGCAGTTGATGGATGCGCAACATTGAGCAAACTACAAAAAGAAGTTCTCTCAAAATAGTGCAACAGACTTTAGTTCTTGCTACGCGCAATAAAGGTAAGTTAGTTGAGTTCCGCAGAATTCTAGATGTACTAGCACCAGGTGAAATCAATTTAGTAGGCGTAGATGAGTTTCCTGATTTAGTTGATGTTGAAGAAACTGGTTCAACTTTTGAAGAGAACGCATTACTCAAAGCTAGATACACAGCTAGTGCAACTGGTTTACCAGCCATCTCAGATGATTCAGGGTTATGCGTTGATTTCCTTAATGGGGATCCAGGGATTTATTCTGCACGTTGGGCTGGAACTCACGGAGATGATCAAGCTAATCTAGAAAAGCTTCTCGATGAATTAAAAGAGGTCAGCGATGACAAGCGCACCGCTTATTTCACCTGCGTTGCAGCGTTAGCAATGCCCGATGGCCGTAGTCATGTCGAAGAGGGCTTATTTCATGGCCACATCATGCATGCGCCAATTGGCCATGAAGGCTTTGGTTATGACCCTATTTTCCAACCCCTTGGGATGACTATTTCAAGCGCACAAATGAGCCCCGAAGAAAAGGATGCCATCAGTCATCGCGGAAAAGCTTTACGCTCAATTGCGCCACATGTCATACAAATGCTGAGGAGCCTGGGGTAACCTTGTCCTATAGACGCGCGTTTTTGACGTGCGCACCACTATCCAAGGAGTACTCGTGGCCGTAAAGAAGAAGAGCGCAGCAAAGAAGAAGGTTGCCAAGAAGGCACCTGCTAAAAAAGCTGTTGCAAAGAAATCAGCTGCTAAGAAATCTGTAGCAAAGAAGAAGACAACCGCAAAGCGCGCAGTTAAAAAGAGCGTTGCTAAGAAAACTGCGAAGAAGGCACCTGCGAAAAAGGCTGCCGCTAAAAAAGTTGTTAAGAAAAAGACCGCTGCAAAGCGCACAGTAAAGAAGAGCGCCAAGAAAGCTGCAGCACCAAGAGTCACTGTGACCTCTTCTCGTCCAGTTGCTGCTGCACCAGTTGCTCCAAAGCCTGTAGTTGCTGCTAAGCCAGTTGCTGCACCAAAGCAAGGTGCTTCAGGACGCGTTGTATTTGCTGTTGTTGTTGGAATTGTTTTGCTTGCAATGATCGTTTGGTCAAAGTCAGGTAAAGAAAGCGATGATGGCGCAGCTCCTGCTCCTTCAATGTCACAGTCTGCTGAAGCATCTGAATCAGCATCTCCAACAGAAACCACAGCAGCAGTTGGAACTATTGAAGCTCCATCAAAGTTTGTTGCACTTAAGAGTGCAGATGGCTTAAATCTTCGCTGGGTTGCACCTATGGCCACAGAAGGTTTGACTGGTTATAACGTTGAGATTCGCGCAAATGGAACTGGTGATTGGACAACAATTGCAACTGTTCCAGCAGATCAATTAACTCAAGCTGTTACAAAGAGCGGTGATGCTGGTTGGACTCAGTTCCGTGTGTCTTCTGTTTATTCAGATGGACAAACCGCGCCTGCAACAGTCTTTGGTATTCCAGGTGAATTTAAGTAAAAAGTAATTAGTAAAAGACCCTCGCTCATCGGCGGGGGTCTTTTTCTTTTCCGAATTAGTTATCTATAAGGACGCAGTGATCGCGTCAACATAAGCTCGAACACCTGCTGGAACTAAGTGCACACCATCGGGTGCAAAGTACTCAGGATGACCAGATGAAATAGCTGCCCAATCAATAACCGTTGCTCCATATACAGCGGCGTATTGGGCGATCAGAGCATTGTTTTCATCACGCCAGCCTCTGGGCACTGCTGTATTAACAACAATAATTTTTGGCTGATTCTTCACTTCTTCAAAGACCGCTAGGACTTGATCCGAGGTCAATTTATTATTGTTTCCTAAGTTAAAGATTACCGGTGAGTCAATCACGTTTGCTTTATCAGCCTTCATGACTTCAATGAGCTCTGCTGCTTGGCGACCAACACGTGCGTTGATGAGGGCTATATGACTACGAGCATCTAGTTCGTAATGAATCCCTAAAATTACAGAATCTCCAGTGACCCATAAACCACCCGGTTGAGTTGGCGATATCTGAGTGGGAGTTGCGGGTTGATTTAGTTGCTCCTTTAGCGCAGCCATCTCCTTATCGCTCTGTGAAATTGCTTGGGCACTCATTAATGAAGTGCCTAGAGCAATCAGGATTACTGATGCAGCAACTGCGCTCTTTTGACGTCGTTGAACATTCTTAGTGCGATATTTCATCCCTTTAAACCAATATTCAACTAAACCACTACGAACTGGAAGTTCGACTAAGCGAAGTGAGATATCAGCAAGTGCAAAGACAACCAATATACGCAGTGCGTATAGCGCCCAAGTAGAACCTTCAAGATCTACCGCTGGTCGAGTAACTTGAAATACAACCCAGTGCCACAGATAGATCGCGTAAGAGCGCTCACCAATCCACACAGCGATTCTGCTGCTAAGAATTGGCGCAAAACGTGAAGCAGGGTGAACGATGCTAGTCAGGATTGCGCAACCAAAGAGACCTGCAAGTGGAAAAGCTAATTTATATAAAGTTGGATCACTTTCATTAACTAAAAGAAAAACTCCCAGTAGCCCAACAAAGCCAATGACGCCAATCCCATCGATGAAATCTTGTGCTCGTCTATTTACCTGCTCTTGAAGATTTTGAGGAACCCAACTAACAGCAAGTGCTGCACCTAGAAATAATCCAATGCTGTGCGTATCGGTACCAAAGTAAACATGGCTCACTTGTGATGCACTAGCGGCATCAACTTCAAAGGAGACGAACAAGAGGGCAATACCTGATGTTGCTGCGATGAATAAGGCAGCACCAGGGATTTTTGCCTTTCCAAATTGACGCAAAACCAAAAGCAAAATTAGGGGCCAGATTAAATAAAACTGAGCTTCAACACCAAGTGACCATGTGTGCTGAAGCAATGGGGGGCGTGCGATTGTGTCGAAATAGTCAGTATGCCTAAAAACCAACCACCAATTCATCCCACCAAGAAGTGCGAATGGACTATCGCTAATAAAGCGACGCATAGTTTCAGGGGCCCAGATGCCGATGTAAATAATCGTCACGAAAATCATAAATACAAGAGGTGGAAATAACCTGCGAATTCGCGCTTTATAAAACGCCCGCAAATCCAGACCGCCACTGCGTTGGATTGAATCAAGTAATAAGCGAGTGATTACATAGCCAGAGATAACAAAGAAGAGATCTACGCCAAGAAAGCCGCCTGGTATCCATGAAAATCCCAAGTGATAAAGCATTACTGCGATAACAGCTACAGCACGTAAGCCATCAATGGCAGGGATATAGCGAATACCGCGGGGAGTGGACATAACTAATTACTTACGCGATGCAGATTTCTTTGCAGCTGCCTTCTTAGCGGTTTTCTTAACGGTCTTTTTTGCACTCTTTTTTGGAGCAGCTAGCGCTGGCTTAGTTCGCTGACTAGCAACACGGATTGGACCAGCATTGATAATGGTGTCATCAGAATTAAGATTTTCAAGAACATTGCGCTGTAGATCGGCCAGACGCGTAAAGGCACTCTCAAGGCGTGCGCGAGATTGGTGGATTGCAGATTCTGCAGCATCAAGTGATTGAGTTTGAATCTTATAGAGACGCTCTGCTTCAGTTATAACACTGGAAAGCCACTGGCGATAATTAGAAACTTCTCCAGTTGCTTCACCAATAATGCGCTCACCTTCACGGCGAGCAGCTGTTGCTAGGGCAGAGGCTTCACGTCGCTTACTTTCGATAATTGCTTCAGCTTCAACTTCAGCTTCAGCAAGCTTGTCCGATGCTTCTGACTCAGCAGCTTGAATATATTTGCGCCCACGTGATTCTGCACCACTTAAAATAGTGCGCGCTTTTGCATCTGCTGCTTCAATTTCCTCTTTTGTCGTGCGATTGGTTTCAGCAATCAAACGAGTTGCAATTGACTGCGCCTTGCTCTCACGTGCTTGGGCAGACTTAATCATTGACATTGCAGTCTCTGTTGCAAGAATTTCAAATTCTTCTTTACTCAAGCCGGTGATGTCACGGCGGGATTTGAGATCAGCTAACTGTGATTCAAGTTCGCGGATGCGCTCAACAGATGAAGGCGCTTGTTCTTCTTCGCCTTTAAATCCGACCCAATTAAGGAAGGAGTTTTTCTCAGCCATCGTCGTACCTCGCAACTCGTTGATAAGAGAGCCTTAGGTTAGAGCAAGGCCTTACTTACTGTAAATCGCCACTGAAATCGCTACATACTGCGAGATCCAGGCTGCCAGGACGAATATATGGAAGAGCTCATGGAAGCCGAAGTACTTTGCATCGCGGCCTGGGCGCTTGAGGGCATAGAAGATTGCGCCAATTGAGTAAAAAAGGCCGCCTATAAGAATTGGAAGTAATACCCATAAACCACCCTCTCGATAGAGAGCTGGGGTGTAAACGATGGCAACCCACCCAAGTAATAAATAATTTGCAACATATAACCACCGGGGTGCATTGAGCCAAAAGATTCGCAAGCCCACACCAATTGCTGCCCCGATCCAAACAACTAGGAGCAAGATATTTCTGCTTCGACCTTCTAGTAGTGCAACAGCAAAAGGAGTATAGGAACCAGCTATAAGTAAATTAATATTTGCATGATCCCATCGGCGCCATATCTTTTTCTTTGCTGGCGTCCAAGGGACTCGATGATAAACGGCTGAGACACTAAATAACATAATTGCCGTAATTGAGTAAATAGCCACAGCGAATTTCAGTGATTCTTTACTGAGTATGAAAAGGACCAGTGAAGCAATAATGACGGCAGGGGTTGCACCCAAATGAAACCAGCCACGCAATTTTGGCGGGACCACAGGAATCTGAGTCATGTAAGGAGGGTACTGCTTGTTTATGCCGGCTGTATCGACAAATACTCGCCGCGCTGATAAGAATCTCCTATGACATTTAGATCTCCGATATTCGAACTCAGCCACACCTACATTGACGATGAAGCAGCCTTGAGCCCAATGGGTTGCACCTATCTAGGCAATGGTCTTAACCAAGACAAACTTGATGACTTCTCAATCGCAGGTGCAGCAGTTTCAGCTGACTTAACTCGCCGGACTCTCAAGAAACTTCTCGAGTTAAAGCCAATTGATGAGATTGATCGAATTGCACAGACTGTTATGCAAGAGCGACTTGAATCATCCCTTGCTCTCCACGATAGCCAGGAGTCATTTGTATTGTGGAATGTTCTTACATCCCCTCCATCAAATGTGCGCTCAATTTTTGAACTTATGCCAAAGAACACCGATAAAGATTTTGACAATATTGCCAAGCGCTTAGCCGCTGTAGATGGGGCATATAAGTCATGGACTGGTGCGATCATGGAGGTCGCCAAGAGCGGAAAGACAACTGCCCAGCGCCAAGTTCGTGGAGTTATTGAACAGCTGACTAATTACGCAAATGGTGGATTTAGCGCAATGTGTAAAAACTTTGACGCTGCAGGTAAATATCCAGCAATTCATGAGAATGCAAAGTTGGCTGAAAAGGCAGCAGCAGAGACTGCAGAGTTTTTGAAGAATCAGTATCTTCCTATTGCAAATCCAGAAGATGCAGTTGGAGCAGAGCGATATGCGGTTTGGGCACGCTATTTCACTGGTGCAAAGCTAGATCTGCGTGCAACCTATGAATGGGGAATGGCTGATCTGAAAGCTATTAATGAGCGCATGTGGGAAATTGCCGAGCAGATTAAGCCTGGTGCTAAAACTCTTCGTGAAGTGGCAGATCACCTTGATAAAGATCCAAAGTATGTAATCAAGGGTAAAGAGAATGTCATTAAATTCCTACAAGATTTCACTGATGCGGCGATTGCACGCATGGATGGCGAATACTTTGAAATCGATGATCGCATCAAGATTTGTGAGGCACGTCTTGCCCCAGAAGGAAGTGCATCAGCGCCTTATTACAATCCACCGTCAGAAGACTTATCTCGTCCTGGAACTACTTGGATTCCAATGCTTGGCAAAGATGAAGCCAGCAGCTGGCACTTAGTTTCAACTTGGTATCACGAGGCTGTCCCAGGTCATCACTTACAGTGCGCTACGGTTGCAATTGAAAAGGAGCGCTTGTCTCGTTTTCAAATCAATGGTGCATGGATTAGTGGTTACGGTGAAGGCTGGGCTTTATATGCAGAGCGCTTCATGAATGAATTGGGTGCCTTTGACGAACCTGGAATTGAGATGGGTTACTTATCTGCTCAGGCATTGCGTGCTGCACGCATCGTTGTAGATATCGGAATGCACCTTGGGTACACCGACTTTGATGGCAAGGTTTGGAATGCCGAGTCATCTCGCAAACTACTAAACGAGCAAGCTCTCCTTGATGAGGATCATTCACGCAGTGAAACCGATCGTTATTTGGGCTGGCCTGGCCAAGCCATCTCCTACAAGGTAGGCGAGCGCGTCTGGATGAAAGCCCGTGAAGATGCCAAGGCACGACTTGGTTCGGCCTTCTCCCTCAAGAAGTTCCACACCTATGCCCTCAAGATCGGCCCAATGGGGCTTGACCCATTTGCCATCGAACTGGCTACTTGGGATGGCAAATAAGCTTAGGTTGAGGGCATTTCGCGCCTAAAAATCTGAGATTCCTGAGAAATTTTTGGGATTTCATACTGCATTTTTCCGCGTGGTAATTCATAATTGTGCCTACCAAAGCGCGATGAGGCGCCTCGAGGTCCTCAATGGCGAAGCGGTGCTAGATGCCAGTAGGCATTTAGAAAACATAAACCTCACGGAGGCATAGCTACATGCTAAAACTCGATAGCAATCAATGGAACCTGGTCTACAACGTATTCTCGTTTGGCCTCGTTTCTATGCTCGCATGCACGATCTACACGCTTGTTTCACAACAGCGCGTAGCAGCTAAGTACCGCAATGCATTAGTGATGTCATCAATGGTTACATTCATTGCTGGCTACCACTACATGCGTATTTTCAACTCATTCAATGAATCATCAGCAGACATGACAGTTAACGTGTCTGGTGCTCAAGGTTCATTCAACGAGGCTTATCGTTATGTTGACTGGCTACTTACAGTGCCACTACTTCTTGTTGAAGTAATTGCAGTACTTGCACTAGCCAAGGAAGTTTCACGTTCCCTCATCATGCGTTTGGTCCCAGCTTCAGCTGCGATGATCGCGCTTGGTTACCCAGGTGAAATTTCAAACGATCAGAACACACAGGTTCTATACGGTGTTCTATCAACACTTCCTTTCCTATACATCCTTTACGTACTGTTCGTAGAGCTTGGAAAGTCACTTGATCGTCAACCAGCAGGAGTTGCAGAGACCGTTGGTCGCTTGCGTCTTCTTTTGATCGCGACATGGGGCGTTTACCCAATCTCTTACATCCTAGGAATGGGCGGAGATGCAACTTCACAACAGTTCGTCGGCGTTCAAGTGGGATACACAGTTGCTGACGTTCTTGCTAAGTGCGTATTCGGTCTTACAATTTTGAAGATCGCACGCATGAAGTCAATTGCTGAAGGCATGAAGGAAGATCACTAATTAAATAGATTGAAGATGGGGTGTCGAGAAATCGGCACCCCATTTCTATTGTGAGGAGAAAAACCTATGAAATCTAACTTAATCAATAACTATCGAATGGGCGGATATCTGCTCATTGCAATTGGCCTCATTAACTTGCGTTATCAAACCGGACACAGCGGCGTGGTGACCCATAGCTTGACAATAATTATTCCTGGCGCACTTTTGCTTGCCACTACTTGGATACCAGCCCTTGCTAAGAAATTAGAAACTAAGGCAGTTCAGGCAGTATCCATCACTCTTGGGCTCATTCTTATTGCTTATGCGGTAATAAATTAGCTAAGTACTTGTAAAAGCCTTGTAAAAGGTGAAGAGTAATTCGCATGAGCGAAAATAGTGAATGGTCCTTTGAAACCCAACAAATCCACTCAGGTCAAAGTCCGGATTCAGATACAGGATCACGATCTCTTCCGATTTATCAAACAACTGCTTATCAGTTTCGAGACACACAGCATGCAGCCAACCTCTTTGGCATCGCCGAAGCTGGAAATGTTTACACCCGAATTAACAACCCAACACAAGACGCAGTTGAAAAGCGACTCGCAACCCTTGAAGGTGGAGTTGCCTCACTTCTAGTTGCCTCTGGCATGGCAGCAACAACACTTGCAATTATGAATGTTGCTCAAGCTGGTGATCACGTAGTTTCAAGTTCGAATGTTTATGGTGGAACTTTTAACCTCTTTAATTACACCCTCCCAAAATTTGGAATTGAAGTTACTTTCGTAAATGACACAGGCAATATGGACGCATGGCGGGCAGCGGTTAAGCCCAATACAAAAGCTTTCTTTGGTGAGGGCATTTCAAATCCATTAGGAGCGGTATTAGATCTTGGCGCAATTGCCGAAGTAGCCCACGAAGCTGGCGTTCCATGGATAGTTGATAACACGATTGCAACTCCTTATGTAACTCGCCCATTTGATCATGGCGTTGACATAGTCACGCACTCAGCTACTAAGTTCTTATCGGGGCATGGAAATGCAATGGTGGGTGCAATAGTTGACTCTGGGAACTTTGATTTTGCCAAGAACCCAAAGAAGTTTCCAGGCTTTAATGAACCTGATCCAAGTTATAACAACATGGTCTATGCAAAGACCTTAGGCGTTGGTGGAGATTTTGGTGCAAACCTTGCTTATATTTTCAAAGCACGCCTTCAGTTACTCCGTGACTTTGGTTCTTCAGTTTCACCCTTTAACGCTTGGTTGCTTGCACAAGGCTTAGAGACATTAAACCTGCGTATGGATCGCCATTTACTCAATGCTCAAGCTTTGGCTGAATGGCTAGAAAAGCAGCCTGAAGTTGCACATGTGAGTTATGCAGGACTTCCTTCATCTCCTTGGTATGCAACGGCAAAGAAATATGCGCCTAAGGGAGCAGGCGCAGTCTTTGCTTTTGAATTGAAGGGTGGAGCAAGTGCTGGTCGTAAATTCGTTGAAGGTTTAAAACTTTTCAGCCATGTTGCAAATATTGGTGATGTTCGCTCATTAGTAATTCATCCAGCCTCTACGACACATGCCCAACTCAGTCCAGATGAGCAATTAAAAGCTGGAATCACTCCGGGAATGGTCCGCTTGAGTATTGGTTTAGAAAATATCGAAGATATTAAAAACGATGTTAAGTTGGGTTTTGCTGCAGTAAAAAATGCCTAAGCTATTTTCTAAAAGATAGATCAGCCTTTTTCATCTCAGCCACAAGCACTCTGATTGCATTTGGCCCCATGCCATGGAGCTCTTTCAAAGCTGCAAGGGATGTCTTGCGCAGATCACTTATAGCGAATAAACCATCATCGATTAAGGCACGTCGGGCTGGTGCCGCCAATCCGATTGCAACCCAATTTGCATCTAGCTCGGCATACTTATCAATATCTTGCTCAGATACAGATGTAGTGGAATCAGTCAGCGCCTTTTGCGCACGGCGTTCGGCAGCAGCTTTTTTCGCCTGAGATGCCAACATTTTGGTTCGTGCAGCAGATTGCTTGGCCATGCGAAGAGTTTACTTTCTTAACTTCTCAAATACGTGTGTGCGGGAGAAGGGACTTGAACCCTCACGTCCGAAGACACAGGTTCCTAAGACCTGCGTGTCTGCCATTTCACCACTCCCGCTAACCCAGATGAAAAACTTTGCAGCTTTCATATGGATAGGGGACAAGATTAGAGGTAAGTTAGCGATGTACCAAAACGAGCGCTTAAGAAAGGCTTTTCTCCATGTCACTCACACCCACTCCTGCAGATAAGTTCACTTTTGGTCTCTGGACCGTTGGCTGGCAAGCACGTGACCCGTTCGGTGATCCAACCCGAGGCGCGTTAGACCCAGTTCGTACAGTCAATGAACTAGCAGCACGTGGTGCCTACGGAGTTACCTTCCATGATGATGACTTAATCCCATTTGGAAGTGATGAAGGTGCGCGTCGTACCCATATCGATCGTTTTAAGAAAGCTTTGGCCGAGACTGGAATGAAAGTTCCAATGGCCACCACAAATCTCTTCTCACACCCTGTCTTTAAAGATGGTGCATTTACTTCAAATGATAAAGACATCCGCAGGTATGCAATTCGCAAGGTGATGAAGAATATTGAACTTGCTGTTGAGCTAGGTGCAAAGACTTATGTCTGCTGGGGGGGACGTGAAGGCGCTGAATCTGATGGAGCTAAGGATGGCTATGTTGCACTTGATCGCTTCCGTGAAGCTTTTAATACTCTAGGTGAGTTCGTCACTGATAATGGATATGACATTAAATTTGCAATTGAACCAAAACCAAATGAGCCACGAGGCGATATCTTCTTGCCAACAATTGGTCATGCTCTAGCTTTCATTTACACACTCGATCGCCCAGAGTTAGTTGGACTTAACCCTGAAGTTGGTCACGAACAAATGGCAGGACTTAACTTTGTTCACGGTATTGCACAAGCTCTATGGCAAAAGAAGTTGTATCACATCGATCTTAATGGCCAACATGGTCCAAAGTATGATCAAGATTTAGTTTTTGGTCATGGAGATTTGAAGTCTGCCTTCTTCTTAGTTGATTTACTTGAGCGCTATAAGTACGAGGGACCAAAGCACTTTGATTACAAGCCAGCTCGCACAGAGGATGACAAGGGTGTGTGGGAATCAGCATCTGCAAATATGCGCACTTACTTAGCTCTTAAAGAGCGTGCTGCAGCCTTCCGTGCTGATCCTCGAGTTATTGAAGCAATGAAGGCTTCAAATATCCCAGGGTTAAATGAATCAACATTGAGTTCAGGTGAAACATGGAGAGATCTTGCTAAAGATTCCTTCGACGTTGAAGCTGCCGGAGCACGCGGATATGGCTATGAACTAGTTGATCAACTAGCTCTTGAGCACTTAATGGGTGTTAAAGCTTAAAAAGGCTTTAACTAACCGCTGCGCCGCGGCGAGAAATCGCATCAACGCCAGCTGAAATCAGCAATACAAGTCCAGTAACAATGAACTTGATTCCTGCTGCATATCCCAAAAGACCCATGCCGTTATCAATAACAGCAACCACAAGGCCACCAAGGATTGCATCGCGCATCTTTCCCTTACCGCCAAAGAGTGAGGTTCCACCGATAACAGCAGCACCCACGGCATAGAGAAGTGTTGAACTTCCACCAGTTGTTGGTGAGACTGAGTTTTGGCGAGAAGCAAAGATCATTCCAGCGATAGCTGCAAGGCCAGAACAAATCATGAATGCAGTAATGCGAACTCGCTTAACGTTAATACCCGCACGACGCGCTGCTTCAGCATTTCCACCCACTGCATAGATATGGCGACCAAAAGCTGTGCGGCCTAGAACAAAAGTTCCAACCACTAGAAGTAAAAGAATGACTGGCACAACGTATGGAATTCCCTTAAGGCTTACTAGATCAGGGTTGTTGCTGCGCTCTAAGTTCAAAGCAAATACAGCAGCGCCAGTTATTCCAAGAAGTCCCGAAGTTTTTAAAACCCAGAGTTTAACCAATTCAGATTTTAATCCAGCTTTGCGGCGAGCATTAATGCTGCTCAATCCCATGAGGACATAAACAACTGATACAACTATGAAAAATACCCAACTAAATAGTGGAGAAAGATTTGAGTTTTCAACGGCCAAAATAGTCTTATCTTCAACACGGATAGTTCCACCTTCACCTGCTAGTAGGAGAAGGATTCCTTGGAATGCCAGGAATGCTGCCAACGTAACAACGAAGGATGGGATTCCAAGGCGTGCAACCAAAGTTCCAAGACCGAAGCCAAGAATTACTCCAACGATGATTGAAACAAGCAGTGCTGCATACCAAGGCACATCGTGATTGGTAATTAAAATAACTAGTACCGCGCCGGTCACACCTGCTGTGAAGCCTGCAGAGAGATCGATTTCGCCAAGAAGTAGAACAAAAACCAAGCCCATTGCAATAACGATGACTGCAGCAGCTTGAGTTAAGAGGTTAGCGAAGTTACCTGGTGTTAAAAACACGCTCGACATGGATCCAAAGACAACGCAGAGAACAACTAACCCCAGAACTGCTGGAAGTGAACCTATATCGCCTGCTTTAACGCGGGCCCAGTAGTCACCCATGGCGCTTTTGATTGTGGCATCTTCATGCTCAATGACAACGCTCATTATTTTGCTCCCTTGTTTGCAGCAGGTGCTTGGACGCCGGCAGATTTTCCTGTTGTGATTAATTCAATTACTTGTCGCGGGATAACTTCATTCTTATCTACTTGCGCAGCCATGTTACCTAAATACAGGGCAGCAATGTTATCTGCCACCTCAAAGACATCATTGAGGTTGTGACTAATAAGAACAACAGCCAAACCATTATCAGCTAAGCGGCGAACTAAGTTAAGAACTTGTTCGGTTTGTGCAACACCTAACGCTGCAGTTGGCTCATCCAAAATAACAACTTTGCTATTCCAAAGAACTGCGCGGGCAATTGCAACGGTTTGGCGCTGTCCACCTGAAAGTGAAGAAACTGTTTGGCGAATCGACTTAACGGTTCGAACACTCAAGCCATCGAGAGTTTTGCGGGCGAGTGCTTCCATAGAAGTTTCATTTAATACTGGGCCGCGCTTTTGCTCGCGTCCTAAAAACATATTGTGAACAATGTCTAAGTTATCGCACAGAGCTAGATCTTGATACACGATTTCAATTCCAAGGCCCGTTGCATCGCGAGGACCATGAATATCTACTTTGTTACCTTCAAAGAGAAAGTCGCCAGTCTCAGGTGTGTAGATACCTGCGATGCATTTAATCAAGGTGCTCTTGCCCGCGCCGTTATCTCCAACTAGGGCCGTTACTTTGCCTGCAGCTATATCGAAGTTAACATCTTTAAGGACGTGTACTGGGCCAAAAGATTTATTGACGCCGCGTAATGAAAGTATCGGTGAGCTCATGTCTCTAACCACTTTTCTTTAGATTCTGCTTACGTACGATGAAAATATCCTATAAAAGAAGTTGCGGCTCAGGGAATGAACCCCGAGCCGCAACCTACTTTCTATTGCCTAGCTAGGTCGGAAATTAGATTCCGTTAGCTGTGCAGAGGTCTTCGATGCCCTTACAGACATCTTCCTTCTTCTGGAAGCCATCAGCAATAACGTCCTTGACGTTTGCCTTTGTGATTCCAACTGGTACTAGTAGCACTGATGGGACATCAACTGTTCCGTTGTTTACAGAACCTGTTGCTGTTGTTGCATCTTCGCCCTTTAGCAATGCGATTGCTAGAGCAGCTGCACCTTCAGCTTCAGCCTTGATGGCCTTGTATACAGTGTTTGAAAGGTCACCTGTAAGGATTGCACGCAATCCGTCAACAGTTGCATCTTGTCCAGATACGCAGACCTTGCCGTTTAGCTTGTTCTTCTTAAGAACTGCTACAGCTGCAAGTCCAAGACCTTCGTTAGCTGAAACAACTGCATCAAGCTTTCCGCCAGCCTTTGATAGCTGCTGTTCGAAAATTACTCCACCCTTTGCGTTATCCCAGTCTGGAACAGCCTGGTCATCAACAAGTGTGTATGCCTTTGAATCGATCAATGGACGTAGAACTGAATCGTATCCAGCCTTGAATAGTGTTGCGTTGTTATCTGTTGGTGAACCGTTTAGGTAAACGATACGAGCAGATGTCTTTCCTGCTGCATCTAGACATGCCTTGATGCCTTCACCTTGTAGCTTGCCAACTGCTTCATTATCAAATGAAACATAGTATGAAGCTGAACCATTAAGTGTTAGACGGTCGTAGTCGATTGTCTTGACACCCTGTGCTGCAGCCTTGTCCTGAACAGCCTTAGCTGAATCTGAATCTAGGTTTACAAGGATAAGAACCTTTGCACCAGCTGTAAGCATCTGATCTGCAATAGTTGCAAACTGTGCCTTGTCGCCGTTTGCGTTCTGAATGTCAACCTTTACTCCTGCTGCATCAAATGCTGCTTGTAGGAATCCGCGGTCAGCAGTTTCCCAGCGGTTTGATGATGCTGCGTCAGGAAGGATTACACCAACAAAACCATCTGCGGCCTTGTCAGCTTTTGAGCAACCTGTTAGTGCGATAGCAACTGCAGCAAGAACTGCAGTAATCGCGAGGCGGCGCTTTTTCATATATGAAACACCTTTCGAAAGGGATCGCACCCCTGGGCGAATCTTTTTCTACCCGGATGAGAAAGGAGCGATAGTGAAGCAAACGGTAGTGGGGATGCCCGGATTCGTCACTCTATTTTTGGGGGAAAATCACCCCATAACCTAACGATTTGATAACGCTCAACTGAGCGCACGATAGCCTTAGGCGGTGTCCACACAGATTGAGCAGTTAGAAGCGGCGATTAAAGCCGCCCTCGAGCAAGCCCTCATTGCTGGCTCACTATCTGGACAAATCCCTGACACCATCAAATTAGAACGGCCCAAAGATCGCGACCATGGTGACTATGCAACTTCTATTGCACTTCAACTAGCCAAGTCAGCTGGTAAGAATCCCCGCGATGTTGCCCAGATTATTTCGCAGTTACTTACCGGCACAGAAGGAATTTCAAAGGTAGATATTGCTGGCCCCGGATTTATCAACATCACTCTCAATCGCGCTAATCAAGCTGAGTTGGTTTCAAGAATTCTTAAGGCAACTAAGGATTATGGAAAAGGTAGTGCGCTCGCAGGTGTGCGCATCAATCTTGAATTCATTAGTGCCAATCCAACAGGTCCACTTCACTTAGGTCACACACGTTGGGCAGCAGTGGGGGATTCATTAGGCCGAGTGCTAAGTGCTGCCGGGGCAGATGTGAAGCGAGAGTTCTATATTAATGATCGCGGTAACCAGATGGATCAATTTGGAGCATCGGTTGAAGCTGCAGCTTTAGGTAAACCAATTCCAGAAGATGGTTATCAAGGTGCATACATTGCAGATTTAGCTAAAGAAGTTGTTGCAAGTGATGCATCGATTACTTCATTGCCAGAAGGTCAGCGCCATGCTGCATTTCGTGAAGCTGCATATGCCGTTCAGTTAAAAGATCAACAACGAGTACTTGATACTTTCGGGACACATTTTGATGTTTGGTTCTCAGAGCGCTCATTACATGATCAAGGCGCAGTTGAGCACGGCCTAGAAAAACTGCGCTCACAAGGTCATGTCTTTGAAGAAGAAGGTGCGATCTGGCTGCGTACAACCGACTTTGGTGATGATAAAGATCGCGTATTAACTAAATCTGATGGCTCACTTACTTATTTCTCATCTGACACCGCTTATTACATCAATAAGCGCGAGCGGGGCTTTGATATCTGTATCTATATGTTAGGTGCAGATCATCATGGATATGTGGGTCGCTTAAAAGCTATTGCTGCATGTGCTGGTGATGATCCTGAATACAACATCCATGTGCTGATCGGACAACTTGTAAAGATTATGGAAGGCGGGGAAGAGGTAAAACTCTCCAAGCGCGCCGGCACGATTATTACTTTAGAAGAGTTAGTAGAAAAAGTAGGCGTTGATGCTGCCCGCTACACATTGATTCGCTACCCAGTAGATACACCCATGGTGATGGATATCGATATCTTAAAGCGCAATACCAATGAGAACCCGGTGTACTACGTTCAATACGCACATGCTCGCATTGCTGCTGTGTTACGGAATGCTACTGAGCTCAAAATTCCTGTGGATCTTGGAGCTTTTGATTCATCGCAGTTGGTCCATGATCGTGAAAATGAATTACTCGGAGCGCTAGCTGAATTTCCTCGCGTGGTGCAAAGCGCGGCTGAACTACGTCAGCCTCACCGTGTTGCTCGCTATTTAGAAGAGTTAGCTGGGACGTATCACGGTTTCTATGCAGACTGCCGAGTTCTGCCAATGGGTGAAGAAAACCCATCTCCACTACACACTGCCCGTCTATTACTCTGTGCTTCTACCAAACAAGTAATTAAAAATGGTTTGGATTTATTAGGCGTTAGTGCACCGGAGAGGATGTAGACATGTGGTCCTCGCACGTTAAGACTGGCGCAGAGTTAACAATCTCTTCTATTTCAGCTACTGACTTAGCGAAAGAATTTGGCACACCGGCCTTCATCATGGATGAAGCAGATTTTAGAGATCGCGCAGCTGCATGGAACACCGCTCTTAATAACGCCTTTGAAAGTAACGCTGGCACTGTTTATTACGCAGCCAAAGCCTTTATCTGTGTAGAAGTTGCCCGTTGGATTAAAGATATTGGAATTGGTATTGATGTGTGCACAGGCGGGGAGTTAGCAGTTGCCCTCAAGGGTGGAATTGACCCTGCAAAGATTGAAGTGCACGGAAACAATAAATCTGTGACTGAAATTGAAAAGGCTGTGGCAGCAGGTGTGGGAACTATCGTTATCGATTCACTCTATGAAATAGAGCGCGTTGCGGTTGCTGCAGCTAAGCAAGGCGTTGTTCAAAAGGTTTTGCTGCGTTTAACTCCTGGAATTGAAGCCCACACTCATGAATCAATTGCCACAGCCCATGAAGATGTGAAGTTTGGTTTCTCAATTGCAAGTGGTGCTGCCTGGAATGCAATCACTCAGGTGCGCAAGCATTCATCTCTAGAGCTACGTGGTTTTCATGCCCATATCGGTTCACAGATATTTGAGAATGATTCTTTTGAAATTAGTGCCCAGCGCCTGATTGAACTTCTGGCTAAATACCGTGATGAGTATTCAGCTGAACTGCCTGAACTGGATTTAGGCGGGGGATATGGCATCGCCTATTTGCCAGAAGAAATCTCTTTAGATCCAGCTTCAACGCTAAATGATTTAGCAAAAGTTGTTACTGCTCAATGCGCAGCACACAAGCTTGCTATTCCACGTATTTCAATTGAACCAGGACGGGCAATTGTTGGTCCAACGATGTTCACGCTCTATGAAGTTGGAACCGTTAAAGATGTCACTTTAGAAAACGGTGCAATTCGCCGCTATGTATCAGTCGATGGCGGCATGAGCGATAACTTGCGCCCAGCTTTATACGATGCTCAATACTTTGCAGCGTTGGCTAATCGCACCAGCAGCGCCCCTAAGGTTTCTTCACGCATCGTCGGTAAGCACTGTGAAACTGGCGATATTGTGATTCGAGAGATTGATTTAGAAAATGACATTGTGCCTGGAGATTTATTGGCCACACCAGCAACAGGTGCATATGGGCGCAGCATGGCAACTAATTACAACCATGTGCCACGACCACCAGTAATTGCAGTAAAAGATGGAAAAGCCCGCGTGATTCTGCGCCGTGAGACTGAAGCTGATCTGTTAGGGCTAGATATTTAACGCCGTTACAGGCATCTGTGAAAGAATAGCCCGCATGAGCGCAGAGCTAAAGACAATATCTATTGGCATGCTCGGCTGCGGTGTAGTCGGCAGCCAAGTGGCTCGCCTGCTCCAATCTGATGAGCAAGAGCTCTCTGAGCGCTCGGGTGCGCTACTTGTCCTTAAGAAAATTGGTGTGCGCAGTAACGCTGCCCGTGAAGGTATTAATCCTTCAATGATTACTACAGATTTGAATTCAATTGTTAGTGATCCAGAGATTAATATTGTTATTGAAGTAATGGGTGGCATTGAGCCAGCCCGCACATTGATCCTTGAAGCAATTAAGAATAAGAAATCTGTTATTACTGCCAATAAGGCATTGCTTGCAACACATGGCCATGAACTCTTCAATGCAGCCGATGCAGCAAAAGTAGATCTTTACTATGAAGCAGCGGTCGCAGGTGCGATTCCAATTATTCGCTCAATGCGTGAATCACTTGCCGGTGATCAAATCACTCGCGTTATGGGAATTGTTAACGGAACAACTAACTACATTCTTACAAAGATGCATGAAGAAGGCCGCGCCTTTAATGATGTATTAAAAGAGGCGCAATCACTTGGGTATGCCGAAGCAGATCCAACTGCAGATATTGAAGGACATGATGCTGCAGCCAAAGCTGCACTTCTTGCCAGCCTTGCTTTTCATAGCACAGTGACTATCGATGAGGTTTATTGCGAAGGTATTTCTGCAATAACTATCGATGATGTTAATGCTGCCAAAGCAATGGGTTCAGTTATCAAGCTTCTAGCAATTGCAGAATTAACTGTTAAAGATGAGATTTCTGTGCGCGTGCACCCAGTAATGCTTCCAAGTTCTCACCCATTGGCATCTGTTCGTAATGCATTCAACGCTGTCTATGTTGAATCAGAGGCTGCTGGACAGCTCATGTTCTATGGCCGCGGAGCTGGCGGTGCACCAACTGCATCTGCAATCTTGGGTGACCTAGTTGCTGTCACACGACACCGCGCTTATTCAACTGTTGGATACGGTGAATCTGACTATGCCGATCTTGATATTGCACCAGTCGGTGATGTGAAATCACAGTTCTTTGTTCGCTTGCACGTGGCTGATAAATCAGGTGTTTTGGCGGCAATTGCACAAGTATTTGCTAGTGAAAGCATCTCAATTCAGACTGTGCGCCAAGCAGGACTAGGTAGTGATGCTGAACTAGTCGTTGTTACACACGCTGCAACTGAATCATCCCTTAAGGGCTGCATTAAGAAATTAACTGACATGGATATTGTCAGCAAAGTCGAATCTGTGATCCGTGTTGAAGGGGTAGTTGCCTAAATGGGAATCTTTGGAAACAAGAAAAGCGGAGCCCATCAATGGCGCGGAGTTATTGAGGAATATCGCCACCGCTTACCAGTGAGTGCAAATACTCCCATTGTTTCCCTGCGTGAAGGTGGCACACCGCTTATCTATGCATGCAATCTTTCAGAATTACTGGGCAACAACGTGTGGATTAAATACGAAGGCTTAAACCCAACAGGTTCATTTAAAGATCGCGGAATGACAATGGCGATATCAAAGGCGGCAGAAGATGGCGCCAAAGCTGTCATCTGTGCATCAACTGGAAATACATCTGCATCTGCTGCAGCCTATGCCGTTAAAGCTGGCATGGTTCCAGCGGTGTTAATTCCTAAGGGAAAGATTGCAATGGGCAAGTTAGCTCAAGCAGTTATCCACGACTCAACAATTTTGCAGGTCAATGGCAACTTTGATGATTGCTTAACTCTTGCTCGCGAACTAACTGAGAACTATCCAGTTGCACTTGTTAACTCAGTTAATCCTTATCGCATCGAAGGACAAAAGACTGCTGCCTTTGAAGTTGTGGACATGTTGGGTAATGCACCAGATATTCACGCTCTTCCTGTGGGCAATGCTGGAAACATCACTGCTTATTGGAAGGGCTATAAGGAGTATTACAAAGATGGCATGTCATCACAGTTGCCACAGATGTATGG
>Ga0194060_10000869_pt1 | contig 22040 bp, 11 predicted proteins | sample SepL225m_MetaG_FD_163427 | JGI IMG/M metagenome (GOLD analysis project Ga0194060, IMG submission 163427) | Anoxic zone freshwater microbial communities from boreal shield lake in IISD Experimental Lakes Area, Ontario, Canada - Sep2016-L222-5m | ecosystem: Environmental > Aquatic > Freshwater >... | reverse complement strand
CTCTATCGCCATTCGATGGAAACCAAACTGGCAGATAGTGAAATAAAGTATAAGACTCTCGTACAGGCCGCCACAGATGCCGTGCTTATACTCGATGAAGACGGACAGATAATCTCATATAACCCTAAGCTCTCACAAATGTTTGATTATGCCGAAGATGAGCTTTCTTTCGTCAATATAAAAAAGTTGCTACCCAGTGTTTTTATCAATCACATGGTTGAGGGAATAAAGAAATTCCTGAGTGTCGGCAAGTATATTACCGGTGATATACTGGAGCTAAACGCCAGGGCAAAAAATGGACTGTCTTTCCCTGTCGAAATTTCTTTCTCGCAGTGGAAAGGAGATGGTAATAAACTTTTTTCTACTCTTATTATCCGCGATATTACTAAAAGAAAGGAATCCGAGGAAGCTCTTCAGAAGGCTCATACCGAAATGGAAGTAAGAGTGGAGGAACGAACTATTGAGATTAAGGCTCTTACTGACCAGTCCCCATTCCCAATCTGTGTCTATAATACGGAAGGTTTCCCTATTTATATAAATATCGCATGGCAAAAATTGTGGGGACAGAACCCGGAGTACCTTGTAAAGGAAAAATATAATGTACTGACAGATCCTCACCTGGAGCATTATGGCTTTTCAGGCAGACTCAGGGAGGTATTTAATACGGGCGGAAGTTTTAAGACCAGACCATTATATTATGACCCTGTTGATTTCCCTGAGTTCAGGCATACTGATGGAAAGCTTTTTATCTTTAATTTTTATGCCCTGCTGAACGAACGGGAAAAAGTCTTCCAGGTAGTTAGTTTTATAGAGGATATTACCGAGAGGGTGAAGGCTGAAGAAGTAAACCTCGAACTACAGTCACGTAAACAGCGTTCTGCCGCAATGCTTGATATGCTTGAGGAGGAACGCTACCGCATATCGCGCGACTTACATGACAGTATTGGACAGATGCTCTCGGCAATTAAGTTTAATATCGAGGTCTTTGAAAAATCCAGCGGCATTGAAAGTAAACAGATAGATGAGGCAAAGCGTATAATAATGGTTGCGGGTAAGGAACTGAAGAGTATTATTCGCTCGCTCCATCCGGTAATAATAGATAATTATGGAATGTTTGCTGCCCTCGAAATGCTGGTAAAAGAATTTGAAGAGTCAAGCCGGATTAAATTGAGTTTTGAAGTCTCGAAGCTTGACGAAAGACTGGATAAAAAGATTGAACTGAATGTTTTTCGCATAGTTCAGGAAGCTCTAAATAATATTGTAAAGCACTCAGCTTCCGATTCGGCAAGCCTCCGGCTCTTTATTGACTCAGGACAGATATCTATTATTATCAAAGATAATGGAAAAGGTTTTGAAATAAGCAATTTTGAAGATGTAATATTTGGAAACCAGTCTTTTGGTCTTATCAATATGAAAGAACGTACTGAAATGCTCGGAGGCAGTTTCCTGATAAGCTCTGCCACCGGAAAGGGTACTGAGATAAATATTGAAATACCATTATGTATCATTAACGGTATTCAGTCAGAGTCCTGAATATCCGCAAATTTCTTAATCATACTCTTAATCTCATTAAATTGGACACAGCAATTTATATGGAAAAAATAAAAATCGTCCTTTGCGATGATCATGCTATGTTGCGCGCCGGTCTGAAACTGGCGCTTCAGACTGAATCAGGCTTTGAAATAATTGGCGAGGCGGATAACGGAGACGATGCTGTTAAGCAGGCTGTAGCGCTTAAACCCGATGTTATCATAATGGATATCAACATGCCCAAAATTAACGGCATCGAAGCATCCAGGATTATTAAGAAGGAGATAAGTTCTGTTAAGATTCTGATGCTTACAATGCACGAGGAGGAGAATTATATAAAAGATGCTCTGTCAGCGGGTATCGATGGCTATATGTTAAAAATGTCCGATATGAAGGAATTCCTGAAAGCCGTTAGGATCGTGGCTGGTGGCAATAAATATTTCCATGAGAATGTTGTGAAGATGCTTTCTGATTCTGTGCTGGTTGCACATGATAAGCCGGCTACTGATGAAATAAGAAGAATACCTCTTACAAAAAGAGAAAAGGAAATTATGATGCTTATCGCCGGGGGGAATACAAGTCAGGAAATAGCCGAGAAGCTTTTTATTAGTTATTTTACCGTAGGTAAGCACAGGAAAAATATAATCCGTAAACTTGAACTTAAGAATACAGCCGAATTAATAAAATATGCTCTTCAGGAGAAAATGTAAAGAATAAACAGAGCTACATCCATATCAGTTTTCCTTTCGTTTATACTCTGTAAGCCTCATCGTAATCTGAACCATATCATTTCTTGCGGGTGTAGGGAGTGTAAATGATTTATTGTACAGGATAAGTAAAGAAATCCGAATGGGAGAAATGCATTATCCGGTTGTAAGGCAAAATAATTTTGTAACAAAAAAGCCCGGGCAACACAGATTTTCAGGCAATCCTGGCATAACTGAGGTTCTCTTTATGATATGTAAGAAGTGTGTCTTTAATGATTTTATTCTGTGGAAGCACCAGCTTTGGGTCGTTGTCGATTAAATCAAACGCGGCTTTCTTTGCTTCAACGATTAATTCGGTATCTTTTATGATGTCAGCATACTTTAATTCAGGAAATCCGCTCTGTTTTGTTCCAAAAATATCGCCTGGCCCGCGCAACTTTAGATCAATCTCTGATATATCAAATCCGCTTGTGTGCCTTACCATTGCGTTGAGTCTTGTAACCGTTTTATTTTTCTCAAGCTGTTCCGCTGATAAGTACTCTGAGTTTATTCTTACATCATTACTCTTGTTGATATAACTATCGTTAGTAACAAGAATACAGTAAGCCTGTGCATTGCCGCGCCCTACCCGGCCTCTTAACTGATGAAGCTGCGACAAACCAAAACGGTGAGCATCGTTAATTACAATGATATTTGCATCAGGAATGTCTATTCCCACTTCGATTACGGTAGTAGCTACAAGCGCATCATACTTCTTGGCGGCAAACCCCTTCATTGTCTCTTCCTTTTCCTGCCATGACATCTGTCCGTGCACCATTCCAACATTAAGTTCGCTTAAAGATGTTGACTTAATATCAGCATAATATGTCTCGGCGGCTTTCAAATCAAGTTTTTCGCTCTCTTTTACGAGCGGATAAATGATAAAAGTCTGATATCCTTCCTTATGTTTGTCAATTATGAACTTATAAATCTGCTGAAGTTTGCTTTCGCCTCTCAGATACGTCTTAATTGTCTTTCTGTTCTTCGGCATCTCGCTAATAGTTGAAACATCGAGGTCGCCGTAAACAGTCATTGTCAGTGTGCGCGGTATTGGCGTTGCCGTCATTACAAGAACATCGGGCGAATGCCCCTTGGTTATAAGGCGCGAGCGCTGAATAACTCCGAAGCGGTGCTGTTCATCTATTACAACAAGTCCAAGATTGTTAAACGCAACAGTTTTTTCAAACAAGGCATGGGTACCGATGATAATATCGCTTTTATTAAGCTCGATGTCCTTTAGATTACTTTTCTTCTGAGATTTTTTCTGCCCGCCAATCAAAAGACTTACATTTATATCAAAATCTTCAAGCATTCGCATGAAATTTTTATAGTGCTGATCTGCCAGTATTTCCGTAGGAGCCATAAAAGCCGACTGATACCCGTTATCCTTTGCGATCAGCATGGCAATCAGAGCAACAATTGTTTTACCGCTACCTACATCTCCCTGTAGCAGGCGGTTCATAGGCTTTTTCTGCTCCATGTCTTTTCTTATTTCACTTAATACATTAAGCTGCGCTCTGGTAAGTTCAAACGGAAGCGATTTAAGAAAGTCAGCGATAAGCTTTGTATGAATTTTCATCGCGCAACCCGGTAGCTTCTCATGCAGGTTGTGTTTTTTTAAGGCTACAAGTATTTCAAGATAAAACAGCTCTTCATACTTAAATCTTTTTAACGCATCGTCAAGCTTCTGCTTACTTTCAGGGAAGTGTATATTTCTGATGGACTCTATTATTCCCATTAATTTGTGTTCTTCAAGCAATTCATCTTTCAGAGTTTCACTCATGTGGGAAGAATAAAGTTCAACAGCATTACTTACTATCTTTCTCAGACTCATATCCCCGATATTAGTCGAGCGCAATTCCTTAGACACCCTGTAGAAAGGAATAATTTTACCGGTATTCAGGAAGTGCTGAGTTTCATCCTCGGTTATCTTATCAAAGTCAGGATGAGTAAACTGTATATGCCCGTATTTAGTCATAACAGGCCTGCCCGAGATAGCATAATGCTCTCCTTCGCGAAATGAATCCTTGAAATATTTAGCGCCATGAAACCATACGCACTCAAAGAAACCTGCGGAGTCCTTCAGGTGAATCTTAACAACCTCCTTCTGTCCGTAACTGATAATTTCCTTATCGGCAATTTTGCCAATAATCGTAAATTCCCCGTCAAAGCCGTTAACAAGGCAGTCATGGACTTTCGTTACATTAGCAATAGTTGAGCGGTCGAGATATTTAGTCGGAAAGTAAAATAACAGATGTCTGATTGAAGTGATACCAATCTTAGCAAAAGATTCTGCTCTTCTTGGTCCAACTGATTTGATGAACTTTACTGACTGTTCGAGTATTTTATCGTTGTTATTTATCATTTTGTCAAAGATAAGTTATAGAGAAAGAAATATCAACACTTCGGGCTTAATCATACGAACATAACATAGTGGGAACTTCCTTTTTTGCTCTATGGACTCTTCTGCTTATCCTGCCCGGCTATGGTAGAATGCGTGTAATGTCGAAGATAAGCGAAGTATTGTGAAGAATCGGTAATTGATACAGGGAAGAGAATTCTGAGAAAAGGCGGAGGAAGAAAAATCATACAGGGAAAGGAACTTCTGAAAGAATTGGAATCGTTGACAGAGCTTCTGACGCGCAACGGTTCAATGTCTCCATTGCAATGGACAGGCGAGAGTACCCGTTGACTCGCCACGGCAGTAACGATTTGCAGTCTTTACAATAATACTTTGTTTTGATATGACAATATTTTGTGAAGCAGGAATTCCTGGTTTTGAATCAGGAATTCCATTTTGGGTTACTTCATTTTTGTTTTATAAAAAAATAGCTGAACCATAGTGAGACAAACAATTCCATCTATTTTATTTCGCTATGTTAGTGTCATTAGCTTGTGGCGGGGTGGTTGATACTTTTTTCCTGTGTTTTTTTATGAATTCGTGCTTGCTTTTGTACCTCTTTGGGGGAACTGGTTGTGATACATTTCCACTGACTGATGGCATTACAGTTTCAGTACTAGCTCCTCCTGTATTGACAACAAATGAACCATCGGCTGACGAACTAGAGTAAGTACCAGAAATATAATGTGCCTCAACTTTCCAGTAATAAGTTGCTCCGGGGACCAAATCTGATGTTACGGTATATGACGACTGAGTTACACTACTGTATGGAATTGTTGTTGTATAAGAATGCCCGTAAGTATCATTTCCGCCCGGGTATCCTGAAGTTCTGCTGTAGGTAACCCTGTATCCGTCAATTTCATCTGTTGAACCATTAAACCACCAGTAAAAAATAGGTTTTGATGAACTAACCGTTATACCGCCAATTGGAGAAGACAAAATTGCTCTTCCGGCTCCGGCACTACCGATAACTGTGAAATCAGCTGTAGATGACCAGTCAGTTGCTACTCTGCCTTCTGCATTTAATCCGGCAACAGCCCAATAATAATGAGTTCCATACACTAATGGATTAGTAATTTTATAGCTTATCTGGTCTACACCTGATACTGTGGCAACATTAACGCTGGGCCAGTTCTGAGTTGCACTAGTTGACCATGATATTTTATATCCGGCAATTCCAATAGAACTACCATTCATGTGCCAATATAGAGTTGGGAAGTTAGTATGTAAAGTTGAATTAATTTTAGGATACGAAGCAACAGGAAATCCTATTCCAAGTGAATTGGAAACAGTAAATTTGCCTTCATTTGAAGCATGTGTAATACTTCCATTGGGTATTACTTTCCAGTAATAGGTGACTCCGGGTTCCAATGAAATGCCTGTGAGTTCATAAGAAAAAACATCTGGCTGGTCAGCTGATGTATGGACAATTTCCCCATCAAAACTGGCACCTGTACCTGTGGAAATCTTAACCTTATAATTTACTGCGCTTGTATGATCTCCGATATACCAATAGAATGTCGGATTAGTAGTATAAATAGTAACATCCGTTCCTTCTGTTGGATAAGAAAGAGTAGGTTTGTACACAGTTCCTGCTCCTGCAGTTGTAAAACTGCCGGTTGTTGCTGAAAATATGGATGAGTTTCCTGTTCCGGTTATACTCCTTGATTCTAATCTCCATTTATATGTGGTTCCTGGTGATAAGATACCATCCGGAACATCGAAAGAAAGAGCAGTTCCGGCATCATACGGAACATGAAGCAGAGTAACACCATCACCTGCATAAATATATACATAAAACTTGATATTATTTGGATCAAAATTGCTATTAGTGTACCAATACAATGTCGGTGTATTCGTATAAACAGTTTCATTTAACGGATAAGATAGAACTGGTATAACAGGACCGCCTGCGGTTATAAAAGTATTAACTGAAGATCTTGAGATAATATTGTTATGTACGTCAACTACCAATATTCTCCACCAATATTTACTATTAGCAGTTAACTTAGCTGTGAAATTCAGTTCCGTTCCAGTATAAAGGGCAGTTGCAACAGCAGACCATTCTGTTTCTGTAGGGGCGGTTGTGCCTTCTTTTGCTACAGCCTGTAACTTATATTGCAGATTGCCCAAAACAGATGTATTGTACCAGCTAAAGAAAACTGAATTATAGTCTATTTTCGTATTACCATTAGCCGGGTAACTTGGAGTAACATTTATCTTAGGAACAGTTTTAAATTTTATTTCTGTATAATTTGAGCTACTTCCCTGATGAGCAGTAATTCTGCATGTATAAGTTGTGCCATTTGCGAGGAATCCGTTTGCTTCGCGCCATTGGTATTCCGTACGGCTAATTCCTGCAGGTTGATTTACCAACCCGGCAGAAGGTGTTAAATCTATATCATAAGTTACTGTACCTAAACCAGTCCAGTTCCAGGCAATTTTAGGAAGAATTAAAATACCGTCCAGATTATCAATTGGATAAACCATTACCGGCGCCGGAATGTTGGTTGTAAACGATCTTACGGCAGAGTACTCACCATAATTTTTCCCATGATTATTGCTTGCCTTTACTCTCCAGTAATAAACTGTGTTATATTTTAATCCTGTTGTTGCAGGCGCAGTTGTAGATGTGCCACTATATGTATATTCGGGATTACTGGTAAATCCACGATTACTATTGACTTCAAGAGTGTAATAATTAGCTCCATCAACCGCACTCCATGATAAAGGAACATTAATAGTAGAATTAGCAGTTGCATCAGCAGGAGAACTAAGGGTTGGAGAATTTAGTGATGTTGTAAAAGTGTAACCTGTTGTGGGTGATGGCAACCAATTGCCTGTACCCTGCTTAACAAACCAGGAATACTTGGTATTGTATTTCAATTGTGTAGGATAACTGTACGAATTACTAGGATTAGATATATCAACTACAGTACCCAAAACATCGTTGACATATTCGTAAAGTCGTAAAGTCGTAATTGGACTGCCGTTATTAATCCAGTTAAAAGTAGGCTGGACTGAAACATTTGTTGCTCCATCCCTGGGCTGGGGGTTTGAAATTTGTGCTTGAACGTTTATGCCATATGACAAAAATAAAGTAATAAGCATAATAAAAACATTTACCCGCTTTGGATAACTATTTTTTACATTGGCTGAGCCTTTTTTATTGGTGTACATTGTACCTCTCTCTTTTTATTAGTAAAAATTAAGTAATTATTTAAAAAAGCAAAAATCAGTTGAAATGAATACAGATAGTTAAGTTATTGTGTAACATCTCAACTAAGTCACAAAAAACAATGATTTCAAGAGAAAAAATTAACCGCTGAACATCAAATCGGAAAGATCGGGGATAATTTGAGTTCTTATAAGTCTATTGTCCAAATAATTCCAAAAACTCACTTTTAGTTCCCTGTAAGTCTTTTTGAGCAAAGCAAAGGTGCTACAGCATCTAGTCTCGTTCCTGTTGTCATGCTACATTCCCATATCATAGGTCTGAATATAGTTTGATGCGGAAACACTTTGATTAACAAAGCTATCTTTTTTCTGGTTAACAAATTGCTCAATTGGTACGATAATATGTATATTTTTAGTTCTCTTAACTGCTCCAATAATAGCGGATTGGTAACGTGGCATTGATGATACTGAAATTAGAAAGCAAGTTCCCTTAGCGTTATTACGAAATAATGTTCTGCCAATTCTTTGGGCAGTTTGGCCCATACGTATTTTCCGTCCGGCGTTATATAATATTTCATTTGAAACTTGGTGTCACAAGCCTGTATTACCAGATATCGGGGAACATAATCGTGATATACCTGGAATATCTGATTTTCCTGAATGCTTTCGATTCCTCTTATCTCTTCCCTATGTATCGTTAAATTTTTGGGTTCTCCGCTTTTGCAGTACCAAGGCGTTTCTCCCTTCCATGTACAATCCTGATGCATTTTCCTTTTAACTTGGTTTGATTACTGGTTTCGGGCTATGACCTTTAACAGGATTTCTATTCTGTCTTGTTCGTCAATCCCAAATCGCGTTCAACTAATATCATTTTCATAGCTTAATTTATCGGACTTTAATTTATTTTTTGCTTCGTTCGCAATTTTTGCCGACTTTTTTCTTTTATTTTACTATACAATAATAGAAATTTTTAATTTCTTTACCAACTGTTTTTTTTCTTTCGTACATCATTATTAAGAAATTCCCACAATTGGGGTATATGATAAATTCCCATTTTAATCATACTCATTTATCCTGAAGTGACTATGATTAAGAATGGCAGAGTATGAAAGAAAAGGGAAATTGATCGTGCATCCTGCCAGATTATTGTTTCGTAACAGGGTGCTGTTGCTTCGCAGTAGAAGATTATTATTTCACAAAGGATGTCGTTTATCTAATTGTAAATCCATGTGTTATGGTATACATCCGGCAGTTTTTGAATGTTGCCAGCATTGGAAATGCATTCCCGATTAAGTTCTGAATTGCTCAATAGGGAAGGAAAGAGTAAAAGTATGTATGATAATTTTCGATTTTAAGATGGGAATTTGTCGCACACCTTCACAATTGATACATACGGTGAATCTCATACTTGTGTATAAAAACCTGCTTCACGGACAGATTTATTAACTGTGGTAATCGGGAAACATAATTATAATTTTGGACATTGTTAACATATTACAGCTAAGCCATTATTCCATTTAAGCATCAGCAGTATTACAGAACAAACTGACATATATTTTGCTTTTGTGTAGCATTTTGATTTTCTTCTTAATCCTGCCGGAAAATGCCCGAAAAGACTATTATAACCTTCTGCCGTAAAAGTTCCCTTTTGGGATTGTATATGCTGTTCCTGTGGTACAAACTTCTCATAAGCTTCCCGGTAATCCATTCATACTGTCCCTTTTGAGTAATTCCTGATTTTTGCTCGGAGCTTTTCGCCTGTTCCGCCGGAGCAAGGGGACACCCCAAACATTTCATGAAATCCCCACGGGTCAACCGGAAAACTCCGGACATCTCAAAAGGGTCAAAGTTCCCGAATTATAAGTATAAAATGATTTTCTCTTATTTTTTTTCTCCTTCCGGTTTTAATTCTTTTGGCTGCTTCCTCGTACACAGCCGGAATACCTGAACGTCTGCCACAGGTTGATATATGTGGTGAATCCCATACTTGTGTATAAAAATCTGCTTCACGGACAGACTTATTAACCATGACAATCAGGAGACATAATTATAATTTTGGATGCTTCCGCTACGGAATATCTTTTATTATTTTGATAAAAACAAATAATCATCTAAATTGCATAGCAGGAAAAAATGTACAAAGTATAAACCTCATAAAACAATCAATAAAGTGAAATTTGAAAAGTTTTTTTATGTAATTATCAGTACGATACTTATAACCGCGTTTGTGTTGGTAAGTTATATTACCTTTCCGCTTAATATACAGCGGGGTGAAAACTCCACGGCAAAGCGGATTTATTATGTCGATCATATCTCGAATGCTCACCGTATTATTATTAAAAAATTCAATGAAAAGTATAAAGGGCAGATAGAGGTCGAACCGATTAACCTGCCGTTTGATAAATTCTCGACAAATGAACGTAAGGAACTACTGGCCCGCTTTCTAAGAAGTAAAAGCGACAGAATCGATATACTTGCGGTTGATCAGATATGGGTACCCCGTTTTGCGCGCTGGGGCATTCCGCTTGACAAATATGTCGATAAGGAGCAGCGGAGTAATCTGATCAATTATGCGAAACTGTCCTGCATTTATGACGGGCAACTGATAGCCGTGCCTGTTTATCTCGATATGGCGCTGATGTATTATAGAAAAGATTTACTTAAAGTTTTGCCGGATTATCCTCGGATTAAGCAAAAATTGGATAATTCAATTACATGGGAAGATTTTATAGCCCTCCATAAAAGGCTTAATGACAAAACAAGACCTTTCTTTATCTTTCAGGGAAACGATTTTGAGGGACTGATGTGCATATTTGTGGAAATGCTGGCAAGTCAGAATTCATTGTTCGCCACAGGGGATTCGCTTCATATTAATACACCGGAGGCAAGAAAGGCGCTAACGTTGCTGGTTGACATGGTAAACCGCTATAACATCTCCCCCCGCGAAGTTACAAAGTTTAAGGAAAAGCAGAGTTACAGCTATTTTATTAACAATAACGGGTATTTCCTGCGTGGCTGGCCGAGTTTTTTGAATGATTATAAGTCTGCTTCGGGAAATAGTTATATCTGTAATAATTTGGAAAAAGCTCCTGTGCCACACTTTGAAGGAGGGCGGCCAGCGGCGGTTTATGGCGGCTGGAATTTGGTTATATCAAAGTATTCTACTAAAGTTGCCGAATCAGTTGTCTTTATTAACTATTTACTTAGTGAAGAGTCTCAAAAAACTCTTTATGAGGAGGGTGGGTATCTGCCGATAAGCAGGAAACTCTATGACGATTCGCTTTTTATTACGGCTCATCCGGAGTTTATGTTCTATAAGACCAATCTGGCGAATGGGATTTACCGTCCGTTCTCGGAGAAGTACACCGTTATCTCCGATGTTGTTTCCTACTATCTGAATCTTGCGCTGAAGAACAAGATGACCGTAGCCGGGGCGCTTCAAAGGGCTGAGGAGAAGTATTATTCAAAAAGTATTCTATTAAAGTAGAGGTGTGGGAATATGAGTAAAAAGAAACTCCTTGATAAGTTTAAAGAGTATCATTTCAAGTTCAGACACCTTACAGTACTGTTTATCGTCCTGTTCTCTTTTCAGTTGATTTTATCATTTATAAATAAAAGCTCAATCAGTAGTTTTTTGAGCAATACGCAAAGTTGGTATCAGAAGGATTCGGCGGAGCGTCTGGCAAACCTGACCACGACTTCAATGGAGTTGTTGCTTGAAACAATCAATCCTAAGGAAAAGCTTGATGATTATGAAATAGCCCGTATAGTTCAGTCATTTGATATTATCTTTAACCAGCAGATACTTCAGCACAATATAGATGAACTGTGTATTCTTGTCAACAAAGAGGATAAGGTTTACGCCATCGATGAGGGGCAGATACTTTTCGAGTTTCTCTTTAATAATTCATATAATCCGCCTTCGACAAAGTTCCCGCATAAGAAGGCTGTTAAGATGTATATGAATATAAGGAATGATTTTGTCTTAAAGGAGCAGGTTAACAGCATACTGACCGACAAGCAGACGTTTCATACTTTTGTCCCATTCGTTTTAAGAGGTGAAGTCATGGGGGCGCTTTATGTTAAGAGTACGCCCGATTTTTCTTTTATTACGAATCAGATTATTTCAAGCTATGACGAGACTTCGGTTATTTATCTTTCTCTTATTCTGCTTGGTTTGCTTGCCATGTACTTCATTTCATCTTACACGGTAAAGGAGAGGGATGAAGTACAGCAACAGCTTTTTGAGGAGCATGAGATTAATCTTAAGAAACAGATTAATTATGAAAAGGAGATTCTTTTTACAAAGCGGATATATCATACACATCATAAAGCCGAGAAAGTAATGGGCTTTATCAAGGATGATCTACGGGCGATGACGACAGATAATTTCGATGAGGTAAAAAATCGGGTAACCAAGTATTCTAACTTTGTTTCGCGTGTAATTTATGATATGAAGTGGTATGATCCGCCGATTCAGACCATACGCAACCAGATATTCTGTACAAACTTAAATGAAGTTATCAGGTTTATTGTTGAGCATATATTCTTAAGAGTCTCGATACAGTCCGATGCATTTAAGGTCGTGCTGGATTTAAGCGGGTCTCTGCCGATTGTTCATGTAAATGAATTTGTGGTATGGGAGATAATCGAACCGCTTATTCAAAACTCAATTGAGCACGGCGGACGCGAGTTCCTGACAATTACAATCAGGACAAAGTTTGACCAGATAAAAAATAAAACAACGATTATTATTGAGGATGACGGGAAAGGTATATTGCCCGAACTGCTTGAAACAGGCAATAACGGTGTTAAAAATCTTTTCCTTGAAAATGTAACGGGCAAGGACGCTAATGTTCAGACCTCGGGCTACGGATGCTATATTGCTTACGAGATAAGTCGCCGTTGCGGTTTTGAGCTGGATGCAAGGAATATGGAAGAAGACAGCGGCTGCCAGTTTATTATTTCAATTAACAATTAAATTTTTCGGGAATATTATAAAATGTTTTTTGACGGTGTTATTCAGGTTCTGCTGATAGAAGATGAAGAGTTTGACGTGCGCAGGGTGCACAATACAATAAAACCCTTTGTCGATAAAATAAATATTGCAAGTATTGCTTCGAACGGGAAGGATGCCCTCGATCTTTTAAAGACGAGGGAAGAAGGCTTCGATGTGGTAATAATGGATTTCCAGATAGCCGGCGGATTGAGGGGCGAGTCTCTGATACAAAAAATTAAGGAATTCGACAGCTCTCTGCAGATAATCGTTGTAACGAAAATGACGGTTAATCTTACTGACTATAATTTCGCCAATAAGCTTTTACAGGCGGGCGCTTTCTGGTACTGCACAAAGTATCCGGGCGATATTGAGGATTATATTTACCAGCCGACTGATTTTGTGATTTCTATATTTAATGCTTATGAAAAAAGCAGGCTGGAAAAAGAAAGGACAAAGTCCAACCAGAAGCTAAAGCGCAACATTGACGATATTATGAAACAGCGCAGGATTATCGGGAAGTCCCCGCTGATGCTAAAGCTTATAGACGATATCTCAAAGTATTCGGATACTAACATAAGCCTCATGATTAAGGGTGCTTCCGGTACGGGCAAGGAAATAGTTGCCTATAATATTCATTATCTCAGTCAGCGAAAGTTCGAGAACTTTGTGCCGATTAACTGTGGCAGCCTGCCCACAGACCTGGTAGAAAGCGAACTGTTTGGTTACGAGAAGGGTGCTTTTACCGGAGCAGATAAAAAGAAGCCCGGACTTTTTGAAATAGCCAATAACGGTACTGTTTTCCTCGATGAAATTACCGAACTTCCGTTATCCGCCCAGGTTAAACTTTTAAGAGTAATTCAGGAAGGGGAAATCGAGAAGATCGGGCGTACCGAGAAGATTAAAGTAGATGTAAGGATTATCGCTGCCACGAACAGGAATATCGAAGAAGAGGTGCGTGCCAAGCGTTTCCGCGATGATCTATATTACAGGCTCAATGTTGTCCCGATTGTTGTACCTGCGCTTAAGCAGAGAAAAGAGGATATTCCGGTTCTGGCAGATTATTTCATGACGCGCATGAGTAACGATATGCGAAAGGAAAAGCCGGTTATAGACCAGGGTGCGTGGGATATATTGACTGGTTATGACTGGCCGGGCAATGTCAGGGAGCTTATTAACGTGGTTCAGCGTTTTTTCTTCAACGATGATAACCTGATTACCTGTCAGCAGGCTAAGATAATCTTAGGCGCGTATGATATTCATAAGCAGTCTGCGTCAGGGGTTGCAAGCGGGATTGATTTCTTTGCCGAGGGCGAGGTAGTTCCGTTGAAGCAGATGGAAAAGCTGGCGCGCGAAAAATATTTTATCTATGTCCGACAGAATTCAATTTCAGATACCGAGGCGGCCCGCAAGCTTGGTCTTGCTCCTCCAAACTACCATAGAATGGCAAAGGATCTGGGACTTAAATAAATGGTTAATAGCGGAAATGGAATCGGAAATGGAGAGTCGAAAAAATTGATCGGACTGAGAAATAAAAACAGAATACAGAATTATTATTTTAATAAAAGATAATTTATCATTTAGATAAGAACCGGTTCACATTTTACATCTTTAAACTAACAGAAATAGCAAAAAAAATAATTGATAAGACTGGCACCGTTTGTGTAACGTGGAACAATGTTAATAATAACACGGAATATTGTGAGTGGTAGTTTTACAATTTTAGATGGACTGATTATATTTGCATACTTAATAGCAGTATTAAGTATGGGTTTCTATTACTCCCAAAAGACGGCTACGGACAGCATTAGTTATTTTTTGGCCGGGCGCGATATGGGTTGGTTTGTAGTTGGCATGTCGATTTTCGCTACCAATATTTCAAGTGAGCATTTTATCGGTCTGGCTGGTGGCGGTGCACAAAGAGGTCTGGCTGTAGGTATGTTCGAGCTTATGGCAATCTTCACACTAATTATCTTAGGGTGGGTTGTCTCGCCGGTAATTATGAAGTCTGGTGTTATTACGATGCCGGAGTATCTTGGGCAGCGTTTTGACAAGAGGAGTCGCAAGTTCTTTGCGGCGCTTTCTATTCTTATATATATATTCACAAAAATCACAGTTACGCTCTTTGCCGGTGGTATTTTATTCTATAAGCTTTTCGGCATTAATATATATGCTTCTGCAATAATTATTGTTTTGATAACTGGTCTTTACAGCGTAATAGGCGGAGCTTCGGCTGTAATGAGGAATCATTTATTTCAGGCTGTACTGCTCTTATTGGCGGCTGTGTTGCTTACGACTTTTGGATTAATAGAGGCAGGCGGTCTTCATGCTCTAAGGCAAAAGCTCCCCTCAGGCTATTTTGAACTGTTCAAGCCGATGAACGATCCGGATTTCCCGTGGACAGGTATTGTTTTTGGCGCTCCGATTTTGGCATTCTGGTACTGGTGTACTGATCAGTATATAGTTCAGCGGGTACTTTCAGCTAGGAATATCAATGAAGCTGCACGCGGGTCACTCTTAGCTGCCGCCTTAAAGATTACGCCAATATTTATTTTAGTTCTGCCAGGATTAATTGCCGTAGCTCTCTTTCCTGAGATTAAGGGAGATGATGCATATCCGGTTTTGCTTGCAAGCAATATTATTCCGACAGGGGTTAAGGGTTTAATTCTTACGGGGGTACTGGCTGCTATAATGTCTTCGCTTGCCAGTGTCTTTAACAGTACAGCCACAATTTTTACAAACGATTTTTATAAGATGAAGTATCCTCAGACATCGGAAAACAAACTTATATTAATTGGGCGGCTTGCTACAACCGTGGTTGTTATTATGGCGATATTATGTGTCCCATTAGTTAAGATTATCAATACACAATTGTATCTTTATTTACAGAGTCTGCAGGCGTATGTTGCTCCGCCAATTACGGCTGTTTTTTTGTTTGGATTATTCTTTAGGAAAATTACTGCGAGAGCCGCTTTTTATACGCTGGTTATAGGAGAAGGAGTCGGTCTAGCAAGGCTTATAATAGATATACTGGTAAATCTGCAGTGGATTGATTCACCGATGTTGCGATGGCTGACCGGCATCAACTTCCTGCACTTTGCAGTTTTCTTGTTCGTTTTAAGCTCAACTATACTGTTGTCCATAAGTTTCATGAAAGAAGAAGCTGAAGCACCTGAGGGTAGCGGGGTTTCCGTTCCATACAACTATGTTCAATTAAATACATTGACCGAGACAATCAGGATGACAGTTAGTTTCAGAGGAAACCTGCTGTTCCCGCTAACGCTGGTATTGATTGCTGTAGGACTGCTCAGTTTTTTCTTAAGTTGAATGATATAATTATTTTGCGGTCTGATTTTATTTTTTTATTCACAATAAAGGAGAAAAAGTGCTATGAATAAGCATTTTACACGTTTACTGGCTCTATTGTTCATTATCTGCTCCGTGGCATTAAACGCGCAGGTAACCATTGATAATTTCGATACATCAGCAAAGGATAACCTGTACAAGATTTACACGCAAGGAAAAAGCACGATGGTTATTGCTGATGATGCGTCCATAAAAGCAGAGGGTGTTGCATCCCTGAATGCAAAAGCCCATATTGATTCGGTTAATAGCTATGGCTCTTACGCTATAATGGCGCACGATGTAGAAGCAGGCAAATATCTTGACATTAGTTCAAGTGATGCGCTTTCTATCTGGATAAAGGTTAACAAGGCTCCTGCACATCCTGAGAACCTAGTACTCAGAATTCAGCTGGGGGATCAGCCTTCGGCAGGAGATAACAGGGAAGAGTATATTTATGAAAATTCAACAATACTTGATGCTGTTAGTGGCTGGGTGGAGCTGAAGATTCCTTTGACAGAAAGAGTTCAGAGCGGAACAGATGCTCCGGATGCAACAGGCTTTATTTTAGCTCCAAAGGACTGGGGTGAAACTTTCAAACATAACAACAGCAAGTTAGACCGCGATAAAATCGTTGGTTATAATATTTCAGTTGTAACAACGAGCTGGGCGAAGGATTCAGTTGATATAAACCTTGACTCATTTACACGCTTTGGTAGCCGTAAAGTGCCCTTTATAGTATTCAACGGCAAGATATTCGGCGGTGAAATGAGTACATCCGTATGGGGTGGCGCTAACGCTTCGCTTTCAGTAGTACTGGGTGCCGGTTCCTCATCGGGCAAATCTGCAGTTAAATGGGTCGTTGATCCTCAAAATGGATATGCAGGCTGGGTGGCTACTTTTTCAGCAAAAGATATGAGCGGTAACTTCAGGTTAAATGATACAATGAAATTAAAGGTTAAAATTCCGGCCGGATTTAATGACGACCTGAGAGTTCAGTTCTCTTCGCCCAGCGTTGCACCGGGAGCTGACAATAAAGGGACATCAAAGTATGTCTTTACCCAGGCTGGTAATAACTGGAATGGTGAATGGAAGACTTTGTCATTCCCGCTTAATAGCGGTATTCCGGACGGAGCGTCCGTTGGTTTTGATCCAACCCAGGTAAATAAATTTGAAATAATGGGCGACAAAGGAACAAGCGTTGCCTGCGAGATATATTTTGATGATATTTGGGCTGGTTCACCAGTTATAGACGTTATTGCTCCGGTGGCAGTTACGAATTTTATGGCGACTGCTCTTCCGGACTTAAACGCGATTACATGGACAGATGTTCCTAATGAAACAGGTGCCACGTATGATATCTATTACAGTTTAAAGCCGATAACAAGCCTCACGCAGCCGGATATCGAAGTATTAACGACCGGCATCCCGGGCACTATTCAGTCAGCTAATCATCTGTTACGTGCTCCTGCAGACCAGGATCTTTCTTTATATTATGCTATTACATGTACTGACTCTTTTGGCAATGTCAGCCCATTGTCAACAACAGGTCCTGTTGCCAATAAAGCAAAGAGCGTTCCTATAATTTCGTTGAAAGTTCCGGAAGTCTTTACTGCCGATGGAAATCTTACGGAATGGACAGCGTCCGGAATTAAGCCTTTTGTCATCAAACCATCAGAACTTACAGTTGCACCGAACACAAAGATTGAGAATGATGCCGACCTTTCAGTACTGGCTTATCTTGCAATTGACAATACGAACTTATATGTTGCTTTTGATGTAACTGATGATATAGTAAATGCTGCTCCGGAGGTAAACGTCCTCACATATCAAAGAGACAGTCCTGAATTATACCTGGGTTTATATGATTTCCATGGCGCATATCATCAAACATACGCAAGAGGCGCTACGCCTGATTATCATTTTAGATTTAACAAGGATACAGTAATTATTGACGGTGGTGGAATTAATCAGTCGCTGGTTGCTACCGGCTCAGACTATATTTTCAAAGAAAAACTCTCAGGCGGTTATACAATTGAAGCAAAGATACCATTGCAGGATATCGCTACCAAACGTGATGCCGTATTTACAGGTTTACCGGACAATTTATTTGTTCCGGCTGACGGCATGAGAATTCCAGTCGATTTCGCAATCAACGATAACGACAATGGTAAAACCAGAGAAGGAATTTTATGCTACTCGCCTGAAAATAAGGATAAGTCCTGGGAAGATGTTTCAAGATGGTCATATACCTGGATTGGTACAAAGTTATTAGATGTAGAAAAAGAAAATAGCGCTTCTGTAAGCAGTTATTCGGTATCACAGAACTATCCGAATCCGTTTAATCCAACAACAAATATTAAGTATTCAATAGCAAAGTCAGGGATTGTAAGCTTAAAGATATTTGATGTTATCGGGAAAGAAGTAGCTGTATTGGTTAACCAGTATCAGACAGCCGGTACATACCACGTACAGTTTGATGCTTCGCATCTTTCAAGCGGTATTTACTTCTACAAGTTACAGTCAGGTGATTTCACCTCAGTTAACAAAATGATGTTGATTAAATAATAACGTTATTATATACAGCGCGGGGAAAAGGAGGCAGGCAATCTCCTTTTAACCGCGCTTAGTTTTTTTTAGGCTGTAAAACGGGGAATCCCAATGGTAATAATAAATGGACTGAGTAGCCATGACAACTTATACTGCCAGTAAAAAAACGCAAAGATTATTAATAAATTTCGATCAGGTTTATTAAAATAATAAATTATGATTTATTATTTTAATAAGAGAGCTTGGATATACACCCGTTAGCAGATGAAATTACAAATAAAAACGATGGATTTGTATCGGCACTATTTATGTAGTAATAGTTACTGAATATTTTTAGCAGTATTTTTATATAGATGAACTGATTTTATTTCCATGCTTAATTAATTAGTAGTATTAAACCTGGTCATGTATATGTTTTTTATTTATAAGCGTGAATGTATTATTGCGGATATTCTGTCCGTGGGTTTTTAGTAAAATGATTTAATTAATTGATAGTTTAATTTTCTATTCATTCACAAAAAGGAAAAATGCCATGCTATTTAACAACGTAATTCTTATTTTCTCACAAAAAAGGAAAAATGCTATGAATAAGTATTTTCTACAGCAGTTGGTTCTATTATTTGTTATCTGCTCTGCCGCATTAAACGCACAGGTAGTGTTTGATAATTTCGATGCATCAGTAAAGGATAATTTGTATAGGGTTTCCCGTGAAAACAACAAATATGCTATTGCTGATGACTCGTTGGCAAAAAAAGAGGGACGGGCCTCCTTAAATGTTAAGGCTCTTATTGATTCAGTCCATAGGTCTGGTTCTTATATTCAGTTATTTCACAATGTAAAAGCAGGCAGTTATCTTAATTTCAGTTCAAGCGACTCGCTTTCTATCTGGATAAAGGTTAACAAGGCTCCTGCACATCCTGAGAACCTGGTATTCAGAGTTCATCTGACAGATCAGCCTTCGGCATCAGATAACCCTGAGGATTATATTTTCGAAACTCCGACAATACTGGATGCTGTCCATGGATGGATGCAGCTGAAGATTCCGCTGAGAGTAAGAAATCAGAATGGTACAAATGCTCCGGATTCAACAGGTTTTATATTAGCTCCGGAAAGCTGGGGTTCCACTTTCACGCGTAACAACAACAAATTAGACCTTAACAAAATTGTTGGTTACAGCATCGGGGTTGTTACATCGGGCTGGACAGACAACGAATCTATATATCTGCCGAAGGATTCAGTTGATGTCAACTTTGATTCATTTGAGTGTAATATCTCGTCAGTACAGGCAGACACACTGACAAGTGTGCTTGATAATTTCGATTCTTCAGTAAATGATGGTGTGTTCAAAGTTTATTCTGAAGGAAAGGGTAATGGTACTATTTCTGATGATTTGCTGACAAAAAAAGAGGGACGGGCATCATTGAATGTCAGGGCTGTTATTGATTCAGTCCATAACTTTGGTTCTTATGTTCAGCTGTCTCATAATGTAACAGCAGGCAGTTATCTTGATTTCAGTTCAAGCGACTCGCTTTCTATCTGGATAAAGGTTAACAAGGCTCCTGCACATCCTGAAAACATGGTACTCAGAATCCAGTTGGCCGATCAGCCTTCGGCAACAGATAATAAAGAGGAGTATATTTTTGAAGCTCCGACAATACTTGACGCTGTTCATGACTGGGTACAGTTGAAGATCCCGCTGAGAGTAAGAAATCAGAATGGTGAAAATATTCCGGATTCAACAGGATTTATATTACCTCCAACAAGCTGGGATACCGCTTCCTTTAAGCATAACAACAGCAAATTAGACCTTAATAAAATTGTTGGTTACAGCATCGGAATTGTTACATCGGGCTGGACAGGTGAAGACAAGTCTGTATATCTGCCTAAGGATTCAGTTGATGTTAATTTCGATTCATTTGAGCGTAATACCTCTGTGCCGGTACCGGTAGATCCCCGGACAACTGTGCTCGATAATTTTGATGCATCAGTAAATGATGGTGCGTTCAAAATTTATTCTGAAGGAAAGGGTAAGGGTACTATTTCTGATGATTTGCTGACCAAAAAAGAGGGACGGGCATCATTGAATGTCAGGGCTGTTATTGATTCAGTCCATGCTTATGGTTCTTATGTCCAGTTGGCTCATAATTTAGTAGCAGGCAGTTATCTTGATTTCAGTTCAGGCGATTCGCTTTCGATCTGGATAAGGGTTAACGAGGCTCCTGTATATCCTGAGAATCTGGTACTCAGAATTCAGCTGGCCGATCAGCCTTTGGCAACAGATAATAAAGAAGAGTATATTTTTGAAACTCCGACAATACTGGATGCTGTTCATGACTGGGTACAGTTGAATATTCCGCTGAGAGTAAGAAATCAGACAGGTGAAGTCGTCCCAGATTCAACAGGCTTTATTTTAGCTCCGACAAGCTGGGGCCCTACTTTCAAACATAATAACAGCAAATTAGACCCTGACAAAATTGTTAGTTACAGCATCGGAATTGTTACATCGGGCTGGGTGAACAGTGGACTTCTGCCGAAGGATTCAGTTGATGTCAACTTTGATTCATTTGTTCTTATTAGAAAGGGTAGTCCTACAGGCATAGAAAAAGTAGCGGGTGCTTCTGTAAGTAGCTATTCAGTATCACAGAACTATCCGAATCCGTTTAATCCGACAACAAATATTAAATATTCAATAGCAAAGCCCGGGATTGTAAGCTTAAAGATATTTGATGTTATCGGGAAAGAAGTAGCTGTATTGGTTAACCAGGATCAGACAGCCGGCACATACCACGTACAGTTTGATGCTTCGCATCTTTCAAGCGGTATTTATTTCTATAAGTTACAGTCAGGTGATTTTACCTCAGTTAACAAAATGATGTTGATTAAATAATAACTTAATTTATATACAGCGCGGGGAAAGGGGCAGCCACCTCTTAACCGCGCTTATTTTTTAAACAGAATGTAAGAATGAAAATGAATTTTCGAGAAAAATGTTTTTTAATTATTAATTACGATTGCGTAAAAAATGTTGGCGGAGGAAAGAACGTTGAAAACTCCTAGACTTATGTCTGCTGCATTAAGCAGTATCCTATTATTATTTTTTATATCTACAATAATATTTCCCGGGACAACCGGAAAAATCTCAGGAAAAATTACTGATGGAGAAACAGGCGAACCGCTGATTGGAGCGAGCATTGTTGTTGAAGGTACTTATTTGGGGGCGGCCTCGGATATAAATGGTTATTATTATATAAATAATATTCCGCCTGGTAAGTATAATCTTTTAGCCACTAGTATAGGG